>QRFC01001941.1_pt1 | contig 16042 bp, 17 predicted proteins | sample 1861061 | NCBI WGS metagenome assembly QRFC01 (sample SAMN09711282, study PRJNA482702) | Human gut metagenome, whole genome shotgun sequencing project.
AATTTAGATAGTACACAATAATTTTATTTAAAGATTATTTGTGTGCTTTTTATTTTTATATATAATACAATTCCATTCTATATACGAATTAAGCATAAACATGCTAAAAGAAAAAATTTTATGAGAGATTTTTTTGTGTAGCTTTATAGAATTTAGTATAGCGATTTTAATGTTTTTGGTTATTATTGGAGCTGATAAATGTAAAACAAACCAAGAAAAATTGGACGAGCTTGAAGAACAAGCAAGAATTGTAAGTAGTCCAGAATATAATGAAAGGAGAGGATTTCTAAACAAGTAACAAAAAATCAATTAATAAATTATGCTATTGTAGCATTTTGTGATTTATTAAATTCGGCAAATAAAGATAATTTTAATGTTGACGTAATAGAAAAATTCATATTAGGAGCTATGGAGGCACATTCAAAATCTAATATAAAGAATATAGCAGATATTTTTAAAGAAAAATACAAAAATAAGAAAATAATAATTACAGTTGAAGATAAATAAAGGGTATGTAAATTTGTACATACCTTTTTTGAATATAAATATATATTAATCATAATTTTAAATATGAGGTGTTTCAAATGAATGTTGTGAAAGAATATTATGATGAAAAAACAAAAATTAGAATACATGATGATTATATTATTAAAGATAAAGATAAGAAAGAAACCAAAGAGCTAATTATAAGTTTAGTTGTAAATTTTTTAAAAAATAAGAACATATAATTGTATTTATTGTTTGTGCATGGTAAAATATAGTCAAGTTGATAACAAAAGCAATAAATAGAGAAAGGAGGGCTCTTGGATAGTTTTCATATTGGATATTCTAGTGATGCATTTATCGATATAGCAACAGGAGAATATTCATTATATTTAAGAAAATCTAGAGCCGATTTAGAGGCTGAAGCAAAAGGAGAAGGAGAAACTCTAGCTAGACATGAAAAAATGTTAATAGAATTAGCCAGAAGATATAACTTCTCTATTGGTAAGATTTATCGTGAAATTGTAAGTGGAGAAAGCATTGAAGCTAGACCAGTAATACAAGAACTTTTAAGAGATGTTGAGCAAGGTCGATGGAAAGGTGTATTAGTAGTAGAAGTAGAACGTTTAGCACGTGGTGATACAATGGATCAAGGTAGAGTTGCTAAAAGTTTTAAATTTTCAAATACTAAAATAATTACACCAATAAAAATTTATGACCCCAACAATGAATTTGATGAAGAATATTTTGAATTTGGTTTGTTTATGTCGCGAAGAGAGTACAAAGTAATAAACAGAAGATTACAAAGAGGTAGAGTTTCATCAGTTAAAGAAGGTAAGTTTGTAGGAAGTGTTGCTCCATTTGGATATGATAGAATAAAAATAAAAAACGATAAAGGATATACATTAACGCCGAACAAAGAAACTCCAACAGTACAAAGAATTTTCAATTTATATGCTTATAACGATATTGCTATTAATGAAGTTGCAAGACAATTAAATGTAGCAGGAGATAAGCCTAGAAAAACAGAAGAATGGTCTATATCAGCAGTAAAAGATATTTTGAGTAATCCTATTTATATTGGAAAAATAAGGTGGGATTCAAGAAAGACAGTTAAAGAATATAAAAATAGCAAAATAGTAAAGACTAGACCTAGAAATAAAGAATACATTTTATGTGATGGAATTCATGAACCAATAATTGATTTAAGAACATGGCAAATCGTACAAGAAAAAAGGAGTAAACATACTCCAGCAGTAGTACATAATAGTATCGTGCAAAATCCATTAGCAGGAATTGTAATATGTGCAAAATGTGGTAAAAGAATGCAGAGAAGACCATATAAAACTAAAGGTTGGGATGATACTTTAATATGTTCAAATAAGCATTGTGATAATGTTAGTTCAAAACTTTATATAGTAGAAGAAAAAATAATAACTTCATTAAAGAATTGGTTAAAAGATTATGAAATAGATTGTGAAGATTATTTAAAAGAAGTTAAAAGTAAAAAAAGACTTATTTATGAAGAAAATATTGAAAACTTAAAAAAAGAGTTGGAAATTCAAAACAAAAAACTTGCGAATGTTTATGATTTTTTTGAAGAAGGTACATATTCACGAGAAATGTTTTCAGAAAGATGCCAATTAATAACAGCATCTATTTCTAATATTAAAGCTAATATAGATGAATTTGAACAACAAATTATATTAAAAGATAAAAAAGAACAAGGTAAGAAAGCAATAGTACCTAAAATTCAAGATGTATTAGATTTATATTCATATCTTGAATCTGCAGAGGATAAAAATGCTTTATTAAAAACAGTTGTTAAAAGAGTAGAATATCTTAAAACAGAAAAAGCGATAAAAAAGAATTCAGATCCTACAAATTTTGAATTAGATATTTATCCTAATATAGGATAATTTATCTATTTTAATTAAAGGACAAGCCATATAGATATTTCATATAATCATAAATATGGGGTGGATATGAGCCCATAGAACGAAAATTCTATAAACGAATATCAAATTTTATATTTGGCTTGGAACTAGCCTTTAGATATATACTAAAAATAGTTCCAAATAATTTTTTTGATAAGGTTTTGGTTCAAACGAATTAGCTCATTTAGAAATGGTTGGAACTATTGTGCACCAATTAACAAAAAATGCGTCAATAGAGGAAATAGAAAAGGCAGGATTAAGTGCTTATTATACAGACCATGGTGTAGATATATATCCTCAATCTGCAGCAGGTGTGCCATTTTCTGCAAATTGTTTAGCTTGTAAGGGAGACGCTATAGCAAATTTACAAGAAGATTTGGCAGCAGAACAAAAAGCAAGAGCCACTTATGAGAAGTTGATAGACCTATGTAGAGATAACCCAGATGTAGTAGAACCACTAAAATTTTTACGAGAGAGAGAAGTAGTTCACTTTCAAAGATTTGGAGAAGCTTTAAGAGGTGTTCAAGATAAACTTGCTCAAAAAAAATTTTATATGAATAGTAAATGTAGCAGATAAAAATAAATTCTATTTTGAAAAGCTACAAACTATAAAAATTACGATAAAACTATTGATTTTATCGTAATTTTTATATAAAATGAAGATATCATGGAAGAAAAATATAAAAGCACGATTTTAGATATCTAAATTTGTAAAATATTTATAATAAAGAAGGTATTAATAATGGAATTGAAAATTATGTATTCTGTACATGGGATAACTGTTGATACAGAAACGATTGGAGAAAGACAAAAGCGTAGCAACTAGGCTGAAAGTATATAATAAAATAATAGGAGGTTCAAAATGAATGAAGTAAAAGTAAAATCAATTTATAAACATTTTAAAGGAGATTTATATTTAGTTGAAGATATTGCAATACATAGTGAGACAAGGGAAAAATATGTTGTATATAGAGCTTTATATGGAGATACAAGTTTGTATATAAGACCATATGATATGTTTGTTTCAGAAGTAGATCATAAGAAATATCCAGATGTAAAACAAAAATATAGATTTATGTTACAAAATATTAAAAGTGTTAAAGAAATTTAATAAGGTTAAGGTGGAAAAAATGTTAGAAGATTATATAAATAAATTAAAACCAGAGGTATTAAAAATATTTAAAAAAGATTCAAGTGGACATGATATTACTCATTTGCAAAGAACAATGAGAGTAGCATTATTATTACAAAAGTATGAAGGTGGAGATGAAATAGTTGTTGGAATTTCTGCTTTTTTACATGATGTTCATAGAATTATGCAAAATGAAACAGGGAAATTTATTGCACCAAAAGATTCTTTAGGTAAGATAAAAGAGATATTAAGTGTGGTTGATTTAGAAGAAGAAAAAATAAAGAAGATTTTGCATGCTATAGAATATCATGAAGTTTATAATTGGAATAATCCAAAAAATAAAGAAGATGATATAAATACATTAATTTTACAAGACGCAGATAATTTAGATGCTATTGGTGCAATTGGTATAGGAAGAGCTTTTTTATATTGTGGTGCACATAATATTCCAATGTATGATGATACTATACCATTACATACAGAAAATGATTATGCAGAAGAAGATGGAGATAGCGAATCAACAATACATCATTTTTATCATAAATTATTAAAATTAGGTAGCAATATGAATACTAAAAAGGCAAAAGAGTTAGCTAAAAATAGAATTGAAGTTATGGAGAAATTTACTGATGAGTTTTTAAAAGAATGGAATGGAGAAATTTAGTTGTTTGGTGAGTTGATTTAAATAGTGATTAAATAATTATGAAAAAGGAGATATTATGGAAGAAAGATATAGAAGCATGATTGTAGTTGATTTGATGTTGATAAGAGATAATAAAGAAAATGGTAAAAAAGAAATATTATTAGCTTTGAGAAAAAATACTAGGTATAATGATGGAGAATATGAGTTGCCTGGAGGCCATGTAGACGAAGGCGAAGATTTAATGAATGCTATGATTAGAGAAGCTGAAGAAGAATTGAAAATTAAATTAAAAATTGAAGATTTACATATAAAACATATATTACATCATTATAAAGGAAATAGATTGAAGTTTATTATTTCTGCTGACAAATATGAGGGAAGCTTGAAAATAGGAGAACCTGAAAAATGTGAGAAGCTAGAATGGTTTGATATAAAGAAATTACCAGAGAACACAGAAAAGAGAATGAAAAAGGTGATAAGAGAGATAGAAAATAATATTTTTTATGATAATAGTGATTTTGTTAATTACAATATAAAAGAATAAATAGATATAATTTAGGGTCTAAAAACATGAAATTAAGAGAAATAAAAGAAGAAGACAGATGAAGTTTTAAAAATTCCTTCAAAACCCTTGCAAAAAGGAAAAAAAAGGGGTATAATATAAAAGACATAAAGAGAAAGAAAAGAGCGAGAGCAAAAATCTCGCTCTTAAATCTTGTAATTAGGAGGTAAATTTTGTCAAAAATAGAAAAAGAAGTAGAAGATTTAGTAAAACCTAAAATAGAAAGTATAGGTTATGAACTTTATGATGTATTATACATAAAAGAAGGATCAAATAGAATTTTAAGAATAGTAATTGATAGTGATAATGGAATATCATTAGACGACTGCGAAAAAGTTAATAATGAAATAAAAGAAATAATAGATAGCAAAGACCCAATAAAGGAACAATATTTTTTAGAAATATCTTCTCCAGGAATAGAAAGAGTTTTAAGAAAAGATTGGCAACTAAAAAAATATATAAACAGTAAAGTAGAAGTTAAATTATTTAAAAAAGATGAAAACAAAAATAAGGGATATATAGGTATATTAGTTGATCTTACTGAAAATACTATAAAATTAGACATTGGCACTATTATAGAAATAGAAAGAAAAAGTATTTCACAAATAAAAACTGTATATGAAGAAAGGAATGATTAGAAAAAATGAAAGCGATTGATAATAAAGAATTAATTTTGGCATTAGAAGAATTAGAAAAAGAAAAAGGAATAAAAAAAGAATATTTGTTAGAATCAATAGAAACAGCATTAGTTACAGCATACAAAAGAAATTTTGATTCATCAGAAAATGTTAAGGTTGTAATGGACAAAAAAACAGGTGCAACATATATATATTCTGTAAAAGAAGTTGTAGAAACAGTAAATAATAGTACACAAGAAATAAGTTTAGCAGATGCAAAAAAAATAAATAAATCTGTGCAAATTGGAGACAGTATTGATGTTGAAATTGTACCAAAAAACTTTGGTAGAATAGCAGCACAAACAGCAAAACAAGTAATTGTGCAAAAAATTAGAGAAGCGGAGAGAGAAATAATATATAGCGAATATAGTGACCAAAAAGGAGAAATTGTATCAGGACCTATTCAAAAAGCAGATAAAGGTATAGTTGTAATGGATTTAGGTAAAATTGAAGGAGTAATGCCTTTGAAAGAGCAAGTACCTACTGAACATTATAAAGTAAATGATAAAATAAAAGCATATGTAATAGATGTTGAAAAAGGCGAAAAAGGTGCACCACAGGTAATTGTTTCAAGAAGTAAACCAGATTTTGTAAGAAAATTATTAGAATTTGAAATACCTGAAATATATGAAGGACTAATAGAAATAAAAAGTGTATCAAGAGACCCAGGAAAAAGAAGTAAAATTGCAGTGTATTCACAAGATCCTAATATTGACCCAGTTGGTTCATGTGTTGGGCAAAAGGGAATACGTATACAAAATGTAATAAATGAATTAAATGGAGAAAAAATAGATATTATAGAATGGAACCCAGATATTTCTATATTTATCGCTTCGGCACTTCTTCCTGCAAAAATAATGGCAGTTGACAGTAAAGAAGAAGAAAGATTTGCTCAAGTAATAGTTCCAGATGATCAATTATCACTTGCTATAGGAAAAGCAGGGCAGAATGCAAGATTAGCAGCTAAACTTACAAATTGGAAAATAGATATAAAGTCTGAAAGTCAATTTAGAAAGTATTTAGAAGAAAAGCAAAATGAAGAAAATAAAAAAGACTTAATTACTGAAACTGAAGAAGCAAAAGAAGATAAAACAGAAGAAAATAAAAATTAAAGAAAATTAAAAGGAGAAGATGTAATTTGAAAAGATTACCACAAAGAACTTGTCTTGGTTGTAATGAAAAAAAAGATAAAAAAGACTTAATAAGAATAGTAAAAAATAAAAATGGAGAAATATATATAGACATAACAGGCAAAATGGAAGGAAGAGGTACATATATTTGTAAATCTGAAGAATGTTTGAAAAAACTTATAAAAAATAAAAGACTTTCAAAAACTTTTGAGATGGAAATTCCAGCTAATACATATGAAAATTTAGAAAAGATAATAAATGGGGGTGAGATTATTGGGTAAAATGAAATTTTATGATTTAGCAAAAGAACTTAATATTCCAAGCAAAGAATTGCTAGAAAAGGCAAAAACAATAGGAATAGAAATAAAAAGTTATTTAAGTAACATAGAAGATGAAGACTCAAAAAAAATTAGAGAAAGATTTGGTGTAAAATCAAAAAATAGTAATGATGTAAAGCCAAAAGAGAATAAGCCTAAAAAAGAGAATACTTCAAAAAAAGATAATCCTGTTATAATAAGAAGAGAAGTAATTATAAAAGAAGAAGTTCAAGATGAAAAGAAGTTTGAAAAAACAAAAAGGGATAAACAAAATTCTTTTGAAAAAAGAAAAGATAAAAAGAATTTTAATATTGTTTATAGAAATAAGCCAGAAAAGCCATTAACAGTAAGTGAGCTATTTGGATTAGATAAAGAAAATAAGAAAAAGCAAGAGGATGTTGAAGTAAAAAATAAAATGAAAGAAGAACAATTACCAAAAAAAGCAGAAATAAAAGAAGAAGTTTCAAGAAATAATGAAAAAAATGTAAAGCAACCTATGGCTAATAATAAAGTTCAAAATAACAATCAAGAAAAAACAAACAATAAATTTCAAAAAAACAATCAAGAGTTTGCAAATAATAGATATAATCAACAAAATAACGGTAATAACAATAGGTTTCAAGAAAATAGACAAGACAGAAATAATAAATTCCAAAACAGAAGAAATAAACCTTATAATAATAATTATAAAAACAACAATGAAGAAAATAATTATCAAAATAGAAGAAGAGAAGGTTATACACAAAATCAAAATTCTGATAGATTTCAAAAAAGAGATAATAAATATCAAAACGGAGAAAGAAAAAATTGGAATAAAGACAAGAATTTTGGAGGAAATAATAATAATAGATTTAATAATAATAATCAAAATGGAAGAAATGGATATAATAACAACAAATTTGGAAGACGTACATTAGATGAAAAGGGAATTGAAAAAAATATTAAAGATATTATGAATATTGAAACTGAAAAAGAAAATACTCGTGATTATAATAGAAATATAGACAAACAAAAAAATAATAATAAATTTGATGAAACTAGAAATAATAAAAGAAAGAACAGAAAAAATAATCAAAATTATGAGCAAATTAATGAAGGAAAACTTAAAAACTTGAAACAAAGAAATAATTTATCTGGAATGTTTGAAGACCAAGAAGATAGTATGCTTGATTATTATGACTTAACAACAGTAAGAGGAAGAAAAGGAAAGAAAAAAGCAACAAAAAATGGCGAAGAACGTACAAAACAAAAAATATTTAAGCTTACTGAAATAACAATTCCAGCAACTATTTCTGTAAAGGATTTAGCTCAAGAATTAAAGAAAACAGCAAGTGAAGTTATAATGAAGCTTATGTCACTTGGAATAATGGCAACTTTAAATAACGATTTAGATTTTGATACAGCATATTTAGTAGCTGCAGAATTTGGTGTAACAGCAAACAAAAAAGAAGAAATAAAAGAAGAAGATATATTATTTGATGAATCTGAAGATTTAGAAAATGAATTAGTAGAACGTCCACCTGTAGTTGTTGTTATGGGGCATGTTGACCATGGTAAAACTTCTCTTTTAGATGTTATAAGAAAAACAAATGTAATAGAAGGAGAAGCTGGAGGAATAACCCAAGCAATAGGTGCTTATAAAGTTAGTATAAATAATAGAGAAATAACATTTTTAGATACTCCGGGTCATGAAGCCTTTACTCAAATGAGAGCAAGAGGAGCACAAGTTACAGATATTGCAATTTTAGTAGTTGCAGCAAATGATGGTGTAAAACCACAAACTATAGAAGCTATAAACCATGCTAAATCAGCTGGAATTCCAATAATTGTTGCTATAAATAAAATTGACTTACCAGATAGTAATCCTCAAAAAGTTAAAGAAGAATTAATGAGATATGAATTAGTTCCTGAAGAATGGGGAGGAGATACAATTTATGTGGAAATTTCAGCAAAAAAAGGAATAAACATAGATCAATTACTTGAAATGGTATTATTAGAGGCAGATGTTTTAGAATTAAAAGCTAATCCAAATAAGCAAGCTAAAGGAGCGGTTTTAGAGGCAAGGCTTGATAAAAATAAAGGAGCAATTGCATCTATACTAGTACAAAGAGGAAGACTAGATGTAGGAGATACAGTAGTTGTTGGAACATCTATTGGTAGAATTCGTTCAATGGTAAACGATAAAGGTAAAAAAGTAAAATTTGCAGGACCATCTACACCAGTAGAAATAATGGGACTTACAGAAGTACCAGAGGCGGGAGAAACTCTATATGAAGTAAAAGATGAAAAAATGGCAAAACATTTAATTGAAAGAAGAAAACGCCAAGCAAGAGAAAAATCTATAAATGCCATGTCTAAAGTAACATTAGATAATTTATTTGGACAAATGGAATCTGGAAAATTAAAGCAATTAAACTTAATTGTAAAAGCAGATGTACAAGGTTCAGTAGAAGCTTTAAAACAATCTTTAGAAAAAGTTTCAAATGAAGAAGTAAGAGTAAAAGTAATACACAGTGCAGCAGGAGCAGTTACAGAGTCTGATGTTACACTTGCTAAAGTTTCAAATGCAATAATAATTGCATTTAATGTTAGACCAGTTATGGCAGCAAAACAAGAAGCGGAAAAAGATGAAGTTCAAATAAAACAATATTCAGTAATATACCAAGCTATAGATGATGTTGAAGCAGCAATGAAAGGTATGTTAGACCCTAAATATGAAGAAGAAATTATAGGAACAGCTCAAATTCGTCAAGTATTCAAAATCTCAAATGTTGGAACTGTTGGTGGTGCAATGGTACTTACAGGAAAACTTGAAAGAAATGCTGGTGTAAGAGTAATACGTGATGATGTAGTTATTCATGAAGGAAAATTATCATCTTTAAAACGTTATAAAGATGATGTTAAAGAAGTAGCAAAAGACTTTGAATGCGGAATTCAATTAGAAAAATATAATGATATAAAAGAAGGAGACATTTTAGAAGCTTTTGTTATGAAAGAAATAAAAAGATAAAAGGATAGGAGGAACATTTTATGAAACAAAGAAAAAACTCTAATCGTATGGAAAGAGTAAACGAAGAGTTCAAAAAAGAAATAAGCCATATAATAGACCAAGACTTAAAAAATACAAATATTACAGGTTTAATTAGTGTAATAAAAGTAAAAGTTTCTCCTGACTTAAGAGAAGCAAGAGTTTATATAAGTTTATTAAACTGTAAAAGTAAAAAAAACACATTAGAAGCATTAAACAAATCTAAAGGCTTTATTAGGAGTGAACTTGCAAAAAGAATAAATATGCGTTATACCCCAAACATTACATTTGAAGAAGATAACTCAATAGAATATGGAGCAAGAATAGAAAATATTTTAAAAGAAATTTTATAAATGAAAATTAGAAAGAGGAAAATATATGACACTAGATAAAATTTTAAGAGAAATAAAGAAAGCTGAAAAAATTGCAATAGTAACACATGCTGGACCAGATGGAGATGCTATAGGGTGTTCTTTAGCAATAGGATATGGATTAAAATCTTTAGGAAAAAATCCAGATATATTGATACCAGAACATTCAAAATCATTTAATTTTATGCCAGGCATAAATGATCTAAAAAAAGAAAGTGATGTTGAAAAATATGATTTAGCAATTTCTTTAGATTGTGCTGATAGTAAAATATTAAAAGGATATGAAGAATATTTTAAAAAAGCAAAAATGAAAATTGTTATAGATCATCATGGAAGCAATACCATGTATGGAGATATAAATTATATAAATCCAGTTGCTCCAGCATGTTGCCAAATTTTAATAGGCATGTTTAAATATTTTGACATAAAAATAACAAAAAATATTGCAACATGTTTAATGACTGGAATCATAACAGATACATGTGGTTTTTGCTTTAATGCAACAAGTGAGACTTTTGAGTTTGCTGCAAGTGTTGTAAGACTTGGAGTAGATGTTTCTGAAATATTTAGATATACTTTACAAACTAAAAATAAGGCTAATTTTGAGCTTCATAAAAAAGCTTATGATAGAATGGAGTTTTTAGAAGATGGTAAAGTTGCGTTTACATATATAACACTTGAAGATGAAATTGAGGTTGGAGCAAAACCAGGAGACCATGAAGGAATTGTTGAAGTTGGTAAAAATATAGAAAATGTTGAGGTTTCTATATTTTTACACCCAGTAGGAGATAAAGGGTACAAAATTTCATTAAGGTCTTTAGAATATGTAAATGTTGCAAATATTGCATTAAGTCTAGGTGGAGGAGGACATAATAAAGCTGCAGGTGCATTTGTGACAGGAACACCCGAACAAATCAAACAAAGAGCTTTACGTGAGGTTAGAAAGCAATTAAAGTAAGGAATGAAAAATTATATGGATGGAATATTACTTGTAAATAAAGAAAAAGGTTGGACTTCAAATGATGTGGTTCAAAAAATAAAAAAAATTGTAAAAAATAAAGTTGGACATACAGGAACTTTAGACCCATTGGCAACAGGAGTGTTGCCACTTTTAATTGGAAAAGGTACAAGTCTTTCAAAATATTTAATTAATCATGATAAAATTTATATTGCTACAATTAAATTAGGAAAAAAGACTGAAACGGGAGATTCGGAAGGTAAAATTATAGAAGAAAAAGAAATTCCAACAAAAGTGCTCACCAAAGAATATGTAGAAAATGTTTTATCACAATTTGTTGGTAAGCAAAGCCAAATACCTCCTATGTATTCTGCAATAAAGGTTAATGGTAAAAAGTTATATGAATATGCAAGAAGTGGGAAGAAAATTGAGGTAAAAGCAAGAGAGATTGAAATTTACGCTATAGATTTAATAGAAGTTTCCAGTAAAAATAATGAAATAACTTTTAGGGTTCACTGTTCTAAAGGAACTTATATTAGAAGTTTATGTGAAGATATAGCAGAAAAGCTAAATACAGTGGGTTTTATGAAGGAGCTTACAAGAATTAAGGTACGGAGATTTTTCCATACAGAAAAGTTTAAGTATTTCAGAAATTATGAAAGATGAAACGAGTATTTCAAAAAATATAATTTTAATAGAGGATTTTTTTGAAGACACTCAAGATGTGATTTTAGATGATAGGAATTTGAATTTGTTTTTAAATGGTGTTAAAATAACTGAAAATAGGCAAGATGGAATTTACAGGATATATAATAAAAATGAATTTATAGGTACGGGAGTAATAGAAAATAAAAAGTTAAAAAGAGATATAGTGTTGCTATAGGCTCTTTTTTCTTATTTAACGTAACTATTTTTTTAAAATATCTTGTAAATCTTTAAAAAAAATGATAATATAATATATGAATTTTAGAAGGAGGCAATGCAAATGGTAAAACAAGAAGAACTTGAGCAGAAGATAATATTTGATGAGCCTATGAAAAAGCACACATCCTTTAAAATAGGAGGTACAGCAGATTATTTTTTTAAAGCAACAACTTTAGAAGAATTACAAAACATTATAAAATTTGCAAAAATAAAAGAATTGCCAATAACAATAATAGGTAATGGAAGTAATTTGTTAGTTACAGATAAAGGAATAAGAGGACTAGTAATAAAAATAGATATAAAAAAATTAAAAATTGAAAAAAAAGATGAATTTGCAGTGATTGAAGTAGGAGCAGGAAATAAATTAATGGCTTTAGCAACAAAAATGAAAGATGAAGAGTTAAGCGGGTTAGAAGGCTTATCTGGAATACCAGGTAGTGTTGGTGGAGCGATTGTTATGAATGCAGGAGCATATGGAAAAGAAATGAAAGATGTTGTTTTATCTACAACTTGTATGGATAAAAATGGAAAACTTTACACATTTTCAAATGAAGAGCAAGAGTTTTCATACAGAAATAGTATTTTTCAAAAAAAAGATTATATTATTATAGAAACAAAATTAAAATTAGAATATGGTAAAAAAGATGAAATACAAAAAAGAATGGAAGAATATTTTAAAAGTAGAAAAGAAAAGCAACCAATAGAATACCCATCTGCAGGAAGTTCATTTAAAAGACAAGAAGGAATTATAACAGCAAAATTAATAGATGATGTAGGTCTTAAAGGGTATAAAATTGGAGGAGCACAAGTTTCTGAAAAACATGCAGGATTTATAGTAAATTATAATAATGCAACAGCAACTGATGTAATAAATTTAATAAAATACATAAAGGAAAAGGTATATAGTAAATATGGTATAAAAATAGAAGAAGAAATAAAAATAATAGGAGAGAGATAATGAAAGGAATATTTAATTGGTTAAAAAGTGGCTCTAAAATGAAAAGATGGATATTATTAATACTTGTAGGAGTTGTATTTGCTTCTTTTGGAATGGCAAACATACTTACATCAAATGAGTCTATAACAATTTTGCAAGCAGTAGAAATTGTGGTATATTTTGTTATTGGCTTTATGTGTATAGTAATAGGGCTAGTTTATATAAATAAAAGAACAATAGAGTTGTTTGTTGAGGCAACAGATGACAGAATAGATAAAAACAAAAAAATTAATGTTAAATCTTTAATTTTTAATAAAAAAGTTTTTAATCAAGGTCCTAAAATTGTTGTAATAGGTGGAGGAAGTGGGTTAAACACTACTCTTGAAGGTTTGAAAAAACATACAGACAATATAACAGCAATAGTTACAGTATCAGATTATGGTGAAAATTTTGGGAAAGATAATAAAGAACTTCATTATACTCAACTAGAAGATATAAAAGAAGCTATTTCAGCTTTAGCAAATTCTGAAAAAAGTAAAATGAAAGAACTCTTGGATTATAGATTCAAAAATGGCACATTAAAAGGTGCAGCCTTTTCAGATTTATATTTTTATGCAATGAATGATATATATAATTCAGAAGCAGAAGCTATAAAAGCAAGTAATGATATTTTTAAAATAAGTGGTAAAGTTTTACCTGTAACAAAAGATAAAATGCAAATCTGTGCAGAACTTGAAAACGGATATTTAATAGAAGAAAAATCAAAAATTGCAGAAACTGTATATGATAAGCTTACTAAAATAAACAGAGTTTATCTAAAACCAAGTAATTTAAGGGCTTTACCAGAGGTAATTAAGGCAATAGAAGAAGCAGATGGAATTATTATTGGTCCAGGAAGTTTATATACAAATATTATTCCAAATTTATTAGTAAATGGAGTAATAAAAGCAATAAAAGAGTCAAAAGCAATAAAATTATATGCATGTAGTATAATGACCGAACCAGGTCAAACAGACAATTATTCTGTTGCAGATTATATAAATACAATTGTATCGCACTGTGGAGAAGGAGTTATAGATTATTGCTTATATGATACAGGAGAAGTTGTGCCAGAATATATTAAAAAATATAATTTAGATGGAGCCGAACTTGTAGAGCAAGATTTAACAGGAATAAAAGACAAAAAAATTAAATTCTTAAAAGAAAATATGGCAATAATAAAAGATGGTTTTATAAGACATAATTCAATGTTAATAGCAGATACAATGATAGAACTAATTTGTGATGATTTAAAATTTAAAGATAAACAAAATGACCCAGAATATATTATGATGGATTCAAAACTTAAAGCAGATAAAGCAATTAAAAGACAAATGAAAAAAAGTGTTAAAAAGAAAAGTGAAGATGTAAAAAATAAAAAGAAAAATAGCAAGAGTAAATTTTCTGCAAAATATAGTGAAAGAATAGATTCCATAAAATATGCAGATGAAAGAGCTCAAAGAAGAAAAAAAGCAAAAATGAGCAAAAAAAAGCAAGAGACAAAAAAACAAGAAGATTTTTCTAAAGAATTAGAATTATTATTAAAATATGGTAATAATAATAAAAATGAAGAAGAAATTATTAGACCATCTGACTATGAGAAAATAAGACAAGAAAGAATTAGAAAATTTAACAAAGATAAAAAATAAAGAAAGTTGAGGGTATACAGATGAAATTTAAAAAGAAAGACATAGAATTAAAAGACATAGAATTAGAAGAATGTTTAAAAAGAGAATGGATTATAACAAATGGAATAGGAGGATATAGTTCTTCTACAATAATAGGTGCAAATACAAGGAGATACCATGGCCTTCTTGTTGCACCTCTTACACCACCTGCAAGAAGAAGAGTGATTTTGTCTAAATTAGATGAAAGCATAATAATTGGAGATGAAAAACATGATTTATATACAAATGTATGTAAAAATTATATATCACAAGGTTTTAAGTATTTAGAAACATTTCAAAAAGATATTCTACCAATTTTTAGATATAAAATAGGAGATGTTCAAATAGTAAAAACAATTTGTATGGTGCATGAAAGTAACACAGTACAAGTGTATTATAAAGTTAGAAATGGAAGCCAACATTCTAAATTGCAGTTGGCACCTGTACTTAATTTTAGAGATTTTCATGAAATGAATACAAACCATAATTTTGAACTTAAACAAGAGGTTAAATCTAACAAAATTAAATTAGTAATAGATAATAATATAGCTCATCCGGTATATATGAAAATTTCAGAAGGAAATTATATAGAGCATTTTAACGACATATTTTATAATATGTTTTATATTGAAGAGGAGAAAAGAGGCTTTTTCCCTGAAGAAAATCATGTTGTAAGTGGTGTTTTTGAAATTGAAATTGAACCAAATGAAGAAAAAGATATTTGTTTTTTATGTTCTATGGAAGAAAATATTGATGAATTAAATTATAAAGAGGTAATTAACAATGAAATTGTAAGAATAAATAATATTTATAATGATTCTTTATTAATAGATAATGGAAAAGAAAAGAAGACAAAAGAAGAATTAGAAAAAGATGAATTAGTAAGAACCTTTTTAAGGGCAACAGATAATTTTGTAGTGTATAGACCTACATTCGGTTTACATACATTAATTGCAGGTTACCCATGGTTTTTAGATTGGGGAAGAGATACATTAATTTCTTTTGAAGGAACTTTATTAATACCAAAAAGGTTTGAAATTGCAAAAGAGATATTACTAACATGTACAAGAGATATAAAATATGGATTGCTACCAAATGGATATTCTGAAATAGATAATAGCCCTCTATATAACAGTGTAGACAGTGGCTTGCTATTATTTGAGAAAGTTCAAAAGTATTTAAATTATACAGAAGATTATAAGTTTATTAAAGAAAATATTTATCCAAAATTAAAAAT
>QRFC01001950.1_pt1 | contig 16012 bp, 12 predicted proteins | sample 1861061 | NCBI WGS metagenome assembly QRFC01 (sample SAMN09711282, study PRJNA482702) | Human gut metagenome, whole genome shotgun sequencing project.
TGGGCGCAGCGGCAAATGCCGCAGTCGATGCTCCGATGGCTGTAACCGTCATTGCCAGTGCCAGTAAAAGGCTCCAAACTGTTTTCTTTTTCATGGTATGTTACGCTCCTTCTTTGAAGTATTCAGGTCGTGTATCAACCCTGTCTGTATCATATCAGAGGAAGTCTCTGACTTCCCCCGTAAAAGTGCGGGGAAAGTGTCACAAAACTGTCATAAAGTCGGTACGCCGGCACTTTTCAAGGCGGCCTTGACACAGAGGAAGCCCGGTTTGTACAAGACTGCTTGTGGATGCAAAGAAAATATGCTATACTTTGCCCTGTGTGATTGAATTCAGGAGGGACGCCATGTTTTATACGGATGAGGAAATATCTGTCATCACCGGCTTTCTCAACGGCTATCTTGTCCGTGACCATGCCAGTGCCAAAGTAAGAGAATCGTATATCAGGATCAGCGCAGGGCTTCAAAGTCATACACTGACCAGGGACGATTATGTTTGGCTGGAGAATGCTCTGTTGTTTCTGCGCCCGTACTGGTGGAGTGACCGCGAGGATGGGAAAATGCTGATGGATGCGTTCCTGCATACGCAAACATTAGCAAAAGAAGAATAGCGAAAAAGATGAAGGATGTACCAGCTGATACACCCTTCATCTTTTTTTCGGTTTATTTGCGTTTCGCCCCTTCAAGATTTTGTCGGGGTCATGTCCACGCTGATATCTCCGCTGGACATGATCGCCCATCCCGTGCCTGCGCTGCTCCGTCCTCAATGCCTAATGACCTCAAGTACAAGGTCATTGTAGCGGAAAGCTGCCGGGGCGTACAGGTGGAAAACGCTTCTTCGCCGCGAGAACCGGCTTATCCATTCATATCATCGTATCCATGAGGGCTGCCAAAGCTGCTTGCTGCACTGATGTCAGGCAATTCCATTTATCCAACATCTCACGCTGCGCGGGAGTCAGAGCCACACGAATGTCGTCCTGCGCAAAGAATTGCGACAATGTAACACCGAAAGCATCGCAGATCTTCTCAAGCGATGCAAACGATGGCGTCATAGATTTTTTATACCACGAGGAGATGGTAGACTGTGGCAGGCCAGAGCGTTCAGCAAGCTGATATTCCGACCATCCCCGTGCCTCACGATTTCGTTTGATGATTTCCAGAATATCTGTCACAACTTCACCACCTAAGATTTTTCGTTTATTATACTTTGAAAAATCGTTGCATTTTAATAATTATTATCGTATTATTTATTACGACAATGCTTCGGTTGAAGGCGTGATGTTTATGGGAGAAAGCCGTCACATATACCGCTGTGCGGTCATAGGGCAAGCACCCATGCGCTTTCCATGGGGGTTTGATGAAGAAGATAGTGGCTGCCGGAAAATGAAAATCGAACTGGCGCAGCAGGTTATGGCGCTGCGCCAGCGCGGTGTGACACAGTTTCTGACCGCCTGCGACTGCGGCGTAGGTCTTTACGCAGCCGAGATCGTCAACGGTCTGCGGGAAACCACCGACCCAGACCTGATGCTTTTCTGCTATATACCACATGAGGAACAGGCTACCAAATGGGCACCGTATCTGCGGGAACGCTACTTTACTATGCTGGAAAAATGCACCCATATTTCGGTCGTGTGTCCCGTGGGTACGCCGGATGCACAGCTGCAAGCCTATAGGAAGATCATCGACCTTGCCGATGTGGTACTATGTGTTCATGATACGGACTTGTCAGCAACGGACAGTGGGGAAAACAGAGCCTTTGCTTTTGCTGTGGAAAGCCATACGCCCACGCTGGTCTTGCATCCAAAAGAGCTAACCGCAGAGTGGGTCGGCGAGCGGTTCTATCCCAGACGGTCTTGATAACAGGATGATTAGCCCCTGTTCACGACGCAGCAAGCCGGATCGCGCCTTGCCTGCAAAACAAAAAAGCCGTAGGCATCTGTGCCTACGGCTGCATGAGGAAAAACTCGTTTTTCGTAAATCATATACAATTCACGAAACAAGTCCCTGTTTTGCTTGGCGGCACGGTAATTGCTGAGATCTCTGACGGAATTCTTGACGGAATTAAAACGCTGCCCGCCCCTTCCATGGGTAAGAAACATATGCTCTGAACAGCCTGCCTTTTATGGGCCAGAGAAGAATGGATATACGTCTGCAATGTCGTCCGAACATCAGCGTGGCCCAAAAGCTCACTGAGGCTCTTGATGTCCACACCATTCTCCATGCACCTTGTCGCGTAGGTATGTCGGAGGGCGTGAAAATTCCGATAGCGGATACCGCAGCGTTCCAGCAGCTTCCGGTATCGGTATTGCAGTGTGCGCGGTTCCATCGGCGTGTCCGTGTTGGTCAGCAGATAATTGTCTCTCTGAATGCTCTGGGTGGTCGCTTTCAGCAATTCCAGCATATCATTGGGAATGGCTACAAGACGCACAGAACTGCCGCTTTTCGGGGATTGCACCACCAGATGTGTCCCGGAAGCATCGCGTACACGGGCAGCCGAGCGCTCAATTCGCAGAAAGCCGGAGCGGTAGTCAATGTCGCTTTTGCGCAGAGCGCAGATCTCACCAAGTCGCAGCCCCGTGTTCAGCACCAGAAGGATACACAGCCCTGTGATGTCCGGGGCCTCCAGGATCTTCTGCGCCAGCAGGGCTATCTCGTGATCGGAAAATACTTCAATCTTTTTGCCGCGATATGCGGGCAGCTCCACATCCCGGCCGGGGCAATCACAATGACATTTCTTTTTCACCACTTTGAAAATTGTCTTTAGCAGCACACCAATATCCCTCGCGGTTTTGCTTGATAGACCTCGGTTCTGCAATCTCTTAAAATAGGCAGAAAGCTTTTCCGCCGTCAACTCATGAAGCATGACCGTTCCCAGATCTGGGACAATATAATGGCTGATCACATACTCGTAGCGCCCGACCGTTGAAGCCTTTAACTCACCACGGCGATCTGACAAAAAGAACGCAACTGCCTGAGCCACAGACATTTCACCTGTCAGGGTCGGCTTCTGTGGTATGACTCCTTCCATCTTCCGTCGCTTCTCACGACAGGCTGCATAACTTTTGGCATATACATAGCCATACTCTGCCTTGCCGGCAGGTGTCCGGCCGCGAATATAGCGGCCCTCCCACCGACCATCCTTCCGCTTGTAAATGTTCTCTCCTCGCCGTGGCATAGTAATCTCCCTTCCTTCTGACGGTGTTTGTGACGGCAATTAACAAGATGCCGTGGTATCCTTTCTTTTGAACTTCCAGATGACGGAAACAATATAAAGCAATTTGAATCGCAATTCAGATAGTTCTTGCTTTTTCACAATTTTCCTGCATTTTTTGTTGACTTTTTTGGTAAGTCAATGTATAGTAAAAGATGGAATTGCGGTAACTTTTCTGTCGTAAATTGTATATGATTTACGAAATACCCAGAGCGTGTGCTGACACTTTGCAGTATGCACAAACCGCAGCAGCATCATTCATTTGCAACAGACAAGTAAATATGATCCGGTGACACCGTGTGGCTGTGTTGGTCGTAAAGATCTTTTTATATGCAAAAGATCAGGCAGCAGCCTAAAAGGAATTTGGGTTAGAAACCCTCTGCGGACGGCACTGTGAGCGCAAGGAAATGGTCGAAGCGGCGAAAGCTGTTGGGTAATACCGCCATTGGGAGGAAGCTTCTGAGAAGGTAGATCATGTACGAAAGGCGAAAGCCTTGTGGCGCGAGGGCAGGAGAATTGCACGGTCAAGGATCTTTGGTACACAGTGGCGCTCTCTCGCTGTGACGAGGGCAGGAGCGTGCGCTGACGGATTTTGTCAGCGTTTTTTCTTGCCAAAATGTCGCTGGTCATCCCCTGAAGAGGGGTTTGTCCGGCATTTTTTCGTAATAAGGAGGAGTGTTACTATGTCTCAACGCGGCGGACGTCCCATTGATTTTCAGGCGTGGGCGCAAAACCAAATAGTCAAAAGGGCTGTAGCAGCACTGGAAGCGCGTGACGAAGCATTTGCCGAGCGAAACGCAGATACGCCGCTGCCGCAGCTGGCGCGGTATCTGAGCCGGTGTGCCATCTCGCTGGGTCACAGCCCATCCCCCAGCGAAGTGGATGGCGGTACATTTATTGAGCAGCGTTTTGGCAGCTGGGCAGCCGCGATGGCGGCGGCAAGGCTGCCGCAGCCGCGTTCCATGCGCAAGCTGCGCGACACCGCTCGCTATAAGGCGGAAAAGGTGAAGCAGGAACCCTTGTTCCGGGAGGAGCGAAGGCAGAAGCGGCAGCGCAAGCTGGAGCAATCCGAGCAGCGAAAGAAGGAGCAGGCTATCAAAAAGCGTGCGGAGCGGGCTGCTAAGGCTGAGTGGGCGGCGAAGAAGAAGGCGGAGGCTGAAGCAAAGGCTCTCACCTTGGCAGAGACCTCCGCTGAAGCCGCACTTGATACAATATCCGCAGCAATTAACCCCAGTCAAGCCGAGACAGTCTGAACGGAGACTGTCAGCTTTCCATAGGGGGACGGGGTTTAAGCCGCCCCGTCCCCCATCCTCAAATCCGCAAAAGGCAAGTCGAGACGGCAAATGCCGTTGTCTTTTCCATAGCGGGAGGGGTTTGCCGGCCCCTCCCGCATCCTCAAAATCAACAGCCCTAACGGCTGAAGGAGAATTGACATGAAAAAGAATCTGAGATATATCATCGCGTTCCTGCTGGCACTTATGATGCTGTTGAGTCTGTGCGCCTGCGCCCAGACCGGCACTGCCGGCAATAGCGGCGAATTGGATCTGGATTATGTGGGAGAGGATACCGACCAATCCGAAGAAGAAAAGCCGTGGTATTCCTGGTTTACGGAGGCCTTCAGCTTCGGCAAAAAGGACACGGCCCCCACCACACCCAGCAAGCCTGACAGCGTGGCGGATTTCTATGCCCAGGGCTCCGGAGATGCACCGCAGGGCAACAAGGGCAATAAGACAGACCAGACGCCTTCTACCACCCCGGAGGAGGATACCGCCAATAAGCCGTCCAACTCCGGCGGCAAAAAAGACGACAACAAAAAGGACGACCAGAAGGGCGAGGACAGCAACACCCCCGCGCCTACCCCTGAGCAGAAGCCCGAAAGCAAGAAAAACACCGTCACCATCACCATCCGCTGTGACACGGCGGTAAAAAACGGCATGCATCTGGAGAGTAAGTGGGCGGGCATCGTCCCCGCTTCTGGCTGTATTCTGGATGTGACCACAGTAGAGATTGAGCAGGGGAACTCGGTTTTCGATATTCTTAACCGTGTGTGTCAAAAATACAAGATTCACATGGAACACCGCAGCAAGAATTATATAAATGGTATCAATAACCTTTACGAGTTTGATGGCGGTCGCTGGAGCGGCTGGATGTATTCGGTCAACGGATGGTATCCCAACTACGGCTGCGGTACGTATTTTGTCAAGGCAGGAGACGTAATCGAATGGAACTATACTTGCGACCTTGGCAGTGACCTGAATGCAAAGATGGACGGTGCCGAAGACTGGAAAAATACTCATGACTGATTTCTAAATCCGATTCTTCGGGGAACTGCATCCGGCGGTCAGAATGGCATATTTCGTACTGGCGTTGGGTGCCACATGAGGATGAGAGCCGAGACTTGTTAAGACCAAGTTAGCTCTAACAGGATAGATATTGCCGCCCTCCACATTTGAGATAGCGAGAGAGAATTATGAGCGAACGAAAAACCATTATAAAAACGGTGGGTCTAAAAAAATACTATACCGTGGGCGGAAACACTGTCCGTGCATTGGATGGCGTGGACGTATCTGTGCTGCAGGGTGAATTTGTCTGCATTGCGGGCCGCAGCGGTTCCGGAAAATCGACTCTTCTGAATATGTTGGCAGGACTGGAGCCGCCCACCAAAGGGGAGATCATCGTCCGAGGCAAGCATCATCTGGAGGCTATGGACGAGGAGCAGCGGACAAGGTTCCGCCGCCGCTATATCGGCTTTGTCTTTCAGAACTACAATATTTTGCCCCAGTATACGGCACTGGAGAATGTGGCCCTGCCACTGGCCATCCGAGGCGTACCGGAGGATGAACGGAATTGGCTGGCGTGGCAGGCCTTGAGCCGCGTGGGACTGCGCGGACACGTAGATCACCGGCCTGCGGAGCTGTCAGGCGGTCAGCAGCAGCGCGTCAGCATCGCACGGGCCATTATTACGGAGCCCTCCATCGTGCTGGCGGACGAGCCTACCGGGAATCTGGACAGCCGTACCGGTCAGGAGGTCATGGAGCTGCTGTGCGAGATCTTCCGGGAGAGGAACACCACCTTCATCCTCAGCTCCCATGACCCGCAGATGCAGTGTTTTACGGATCGTACCGTCTATTTCAGTGACGGAAAGATAGAGACAGAGAATCACCACACCGGAGAGGAGCGCACACAGTGAAGAGAGAAACGGTAAAACGGGTACTGGCCCTGTTGATCTGCGTATGGATGACAGTATCCCTGCTGCCCGCCGTCGCTATGGCGGAAGAAGTCACAGAGGATGTTATAGATGACAGCACCATTGAGGCTTACACGTCTTACGAAAACGGAGAGGACGCTGGCGTCAGCGGGGTCTCGGTTACAGACGAAAAGCCCAACACGGATATCAAGGTCATACCCAGCGACGCCAACGCCCTGATCCTGATGGATACCGGCGCACAGTCCCCCAAAGGCGTTCCCGGTCAGGTGGTGAAGATCGTGCTGCCGCTGGCGGTCAACAAGGAATATCTGCCCAGCGAGAAATACATGCTGCGCAACATCAACATCTATCCCGATGTGCCTACCGACGCCAGCGTGTCCAACTGGCCCTTTGAGCTGATCTATGCCAGCGATGTGCAGCACTTAAAGGATATGTCCTACAACTCCACGGCGGAGGTGTGGTTCGAGTTCAAGATCAGCGAGTTCGCCAGCAAGGGACGCTACGCCGTGCCCTTTAAGATCAACGCCACTGTGTGGCGGGAGGATGCCGTGAACGGCACCACCATCACCGAGGACGTGACCTTCAAGGTCAGTGCCTATGTGACCGTTACCGACAACGGCAATATGTCCGGCGTCACCACCTCCTTCGGCAGCCTTCAGGTGGCGGGTACCAATGCGGGCGGCTCCTATACCGTGCCTACCGGCACACCCAATCAGACTATCTCCATGCGGATCCCCGTGATCAATGTGGGCGGCACCCTGACCAGCGTGACGGTTTATCCCGTGGTCTCTGCCGCGCTGGACGAGTTCCCCTTCGTGATCGACTCCACCAATTTGGGCAAGTATTTTGACTACTGGCCAAGCGGCGAGGTGAAGTATCTGGACTACACCTTCACGGTGTCGCCCTTTGCCACCTCCGGCAACAAGTCCATTAAATTCAAGGCAAATTATTTCGAGAACAGCGCCCCTGCGGAGGGCTCCTTCTCCACGCAGTTTACCGTGATCGATGGCTATGACGCCTCCGCCATGTCGGTGATGGTGCAGAGCTATAAGCTGTATGTGGACGATACCGAGGTGTCCGGCCTGATGGCAGGCGAGGAGACGGAGCTGCGCCTGACCCTGATCAACAATTCCAAGTATGACACGGCCAAGAAAATCATCTCCAGCCTGGTATTCACCAATTCTCCCGGTCTGACGCTGTGTGTAGGCGGCACGGATACCGCCTATGCCGATTCCATCAAGCCGGGCGGCACGACGATCCTGAAATACAAGATCATGGCCAAGCAGGACGCGGAGGTTGGCCCCGCCATGCTGGGCATCAACCTGACCTATGAGACCACCGAGGCGGTAGCCGGTAAGGCGGCGCAGAACATCATGCTGCCGGTCAGTCAGAAGATGGATGTTCTGGCCGGTACGCCGGAGGTGTACGGTACACTCAGCAAGGATAAGGAAGCTACCATCTCCGTGCCGCTGACCAACATGGGCCGCGCCAAGGCTATGAATATCCGGGTGCTGGCCACGGACGGCATGACCGCCTCCACCCCCTGTTATGTGGGAGACCTGCTGGCAGGCGGCTCCACCAGCGCCGATGTAACGGTAGGCTTCTCCAAGATCGGCGCGTTTGTGGGCAAGATGATCCTCCAGTATGAGGACGCCAACGGCGAGACGTATTCTCAGGACATCTCCGTGCCCCTGAGCGTGGCGGAAAGCTCTGCGGATACAGATGCCAACAGCGTCAACGCAAAAAAAGACGGCACAGGCAGCCGCTGGTGGCTGTGGCTGCTGATAGCGATCCTTGCGCTTATCCTGATCGGCATTGTGGTCTATGTCATCATCCGCTATAAGCGGGGCGAGATCGGCCCCGGTGCCGAAAATACCGCTGCCTTGGATGATTTTGACGACGACTTTGACGCAGACGGCGGCACGGCGGATATTGGAGAGAAGCCGCTGACCCACGACGGAAGCAATAAGGACGGGAATGTATGAAGCCAAAAGACCTGTTTCGCTACGGCTGCACCAACCTGTTCCGACGAAAGACCCGCACGGCGCTGACAGCCCTCTCCATGGCGGTGGGCGTCATGTGTATCGTGGTGCTGATCTCCGTGGGTCTCGGATATGAACAGGCGTACCGCGAGAGCATCGAGGCGCTGGGCAGCCTGACAAAGATCGACGTGACGCCTGCCACCAGCGACTACGGACGCAAGGCGCTGCTGAACGACAAGGCACTGGAGGCGTTCCGAGGCATTGACGGTGTGGAGGCGGTAACGCCGGTCTACCAGCAGTCCGCCTACATCGTGTCCGGCAACTATGTCAACATGGTGCGCGTCTACGGCATCGACATGACCACGGCGGAGCGCTTCATGCTGACGCCGGAGCGGGGCATTATGGCCGAGGACGGCACGCGCCTGCATCCGGAAGTCATGTTCACAGATGACGTGGCGGCTGGCCTTGCCAACAAGGCAAAGGATTGGGAACTGGCAGTAGACGAGAATGGCAACGCCCTGATTGATCTGCTAGAAGTGCCTGTTCGCATGACCTTCGATTCCTCCAGCCTGACCGGTGAGCCGAAGGCCGACACCGACGGACGGGCGCTGCCCTCCAGCAACCTGTATACCCTGCGGGTGACGGGCATTTGCTCCACCCTGAACAACAACTTCGCCACCGCCGCGTTCATGTCCTTTGACCGCTTGCAGGAGATGACGCAGGCCAACGCCAATAACATGGGGGCCACCCAGACAAAAACAGCGGAGGAAAAGGCCAACGGCCCTACCTACGACTTGGTTTGGGTGAAGGTGAAGAACGTCAACGACGTGCAGCGCATTGTCAAGCTGATCCGGGACACGGGGCTGAACACCTATTCGCTCAACGATATGCTGGAGACGGTGCGGACGCAGTCCCGGCAGATCCAGGGGATGTTGGGCGCACTGGGCGGCATCGCCGTCCTGATCTCCGCCATCTGCGTGGCAAACACCATGATGATGTCCATTACGGAACGGACGCGGGAGATCGGCGTGCTGAAGGTGCTGGGCACCGTTCGCAGCGACATCTTCAAGATGTTTCTCTCGGAGGCACTGATCGTAGGCGTGATCGGCGGCGCGGCGGGCTTGGTGCTGAGCTTTATCGCCAAGTGGCTGATACCGATGATCTTCGCGTCCCGTGAGCTGCGGTGCGTGCTGCCCTGGTGGCTGGCGGTCTGCGGCGTGGTGTTCGCAGGCGCGGTAGCCATTGCCGCCGCATGGATCCCCGCCCGCAAGGCGACGCTCATCAGCCCCAACGAAGCCATCCGCTCTGAGTGAGGAGGTAGCATTTATGAAAAAGATATGCTGTGCGATTCTGGCCGTGCTCTGCATCCTGCCGTGTCTGGCGGGCTGCGGAAAAAAGGATAAGTATGTAGAGTATCGTATAACCTTATCAGATGATCTTACTCAGCCTGGAACAGTTACCATGCAGTTTTATGATTACTATTTTGATATGGAGAAAGTCTCCATAGAAGATGTGCAGACCGGCGAAATTGAGACTAACTACTATGCCACGGGTACGTTTCTATCTGATACGAACTTAGCGAACCTCCCCGTACTGATCCACTTTAATGGAGATGTTCTTACATTGGACGGTACAATGGTCACCACGGCTTCTCCCATTATGCTCATGCTCGATTTTTCTGAGGGCAAAACACACGAAATTGGCCTCGAGTTTGATGGGCTCACAAGAGTATTTTTTGCATCAGCCAGTTGCTCATAAATAATTGTGGGCAACATCAAAATAGAAGTGTTAAGGAATAGGAGGGAGTACCAATGCAGTAGGTAGGAATTGCAAGCCGATCCCCAAAGCCAGCTATTCTTTGTGGAGTGTGGATAGCTGGAGAGTAATACACGCTCCTGGAACAAATTTATTGAGGAGGAAAATAAAATGAAGAGATTCAAAGGTCTCTCCGCGCTGTTTCTTGCGCTTATCCTGGCGTTCAGTCTCAGCGTCCCCGCGTTCGCGGCAACAGGCAACAACACGATCACATCCATTAAGTACAATGCCGAACCGTTTACGATTACCCCGTATACCTACACTGGCGATGATGGCGATGGCGAGAGCTTTAAGGCATATTCCTGCCACCTTGAGTCTGCTAACGTTAACAATTCCGTATTGGCGAACATGCCGCTTACGGTAACGTATTCCGGCGGCACGCTGAAAAACGGAACCACCACCTATACCGGTGGCGGTACGGTGACAACCTATGTTAATGTTATCAACCGTGTTGCGGAGCTGACTCTGACCAGCACCAACGGTGTAACGGAGACGTACTATATCGGCGCATGGAAGACTGGCACCACGTTCTATGCATCCGTAAGCGTCGAGTTTGATACTGCCTATGCGTTCTCCCAGACAGCGGTCAATACGAAGTATAAAGGTGCGAATACCACCCAGAACCCGTATATGCAGGTGACCACTGCTCAGCAGAAGCTGGCTGCTCAGTCTGCGTATGATAAGACCAATGCCGCTTTTAAGGGCAGCACCTCCAGCACTTATAACGGCCTGAGCTATGGTTATACCGCGGCCGATATCATCACCCAGATCTGCAACGCGAAGGGTGTGTATATCTCCAATAGCAGCGGCTATATCTCCCAGATCGGCGCACTTAATCAGGACACTGCCGGCCAGTATGTTCATCCTCAGTGGGGTGGCCCTTACGGCTCTGGTGGCTGGATGTTCAAGGTTTTACGTGGCAACGACGCGATTTACCCCTCCATTAGCGCAGGTTCTTTCTACCTGATGCCCGGTGATGTAGTCACTTGGCAGTATACCGCTGACGTTGGTTACGATCTGGGTGCGCCCATGTTCTAAGCGACACAGCACTTAAAAACTATTCCTTAACACTTGGGGGATGCCCGGTCCTTTCTGGGCCGGGCATCCCCTGCCAACATAAAGCGTGTGTATGCTATGAATAGGTAGGAGAAAATGACCACAAAAGATAAGACCAAAATTTGGATGGTATTGCTGGCATTGCTTGTGCTGATAGGGTCACTGAAGCCGGTCACGACTTATGCCGTCACCGGTGGCTTGGGTGTATTCCTCTACTGGCCAGGCGATTTTAGCTCAAACGGAGGCTTCCCCCAAAACACATATACCGACATACAGGTCTACTCCGAGGAGTACCCGGATGCAGGCTCAATGAACAAGGTGACAAATATTCAACCGGAGATTTTCTATATTGTCACTATCCCAGGACTGGACGCAGCCACGGCATCACGTAAGAGTTACGATTTAACACTGACTCTGAAGGAAAAAAACAATGACGCACCGGAACTAAAACTTCCTACAAACAATTACTATTTACCGGTTCGCGTTACATGGACCGCGAATGATGGACGGCAGTGCGATATTTTTATCATTGCGATCCCTGAAATTCGGGATTATTCCAAGGCGGATTTCAGTAAGCCTGCGCAAATGTACTTGGATCTGTTGCTTGGAAATGAATTGGACGACTTCTATAACAGCCTTGCCGCAACAAAAAAGGGTGTGGCTGGCGGTTATTATATTGATAATTATCGCTGTTTGATGCGAATACTTAACTCCACTAACTGGCTTCGTGCGGGTTTTCTCGATTCGTATAAAGATTACTATAGCAAATCTGAGGATGCACTTGCAGAAGTTCAGCAGACGCTTAACCAGGGCTGCTGGTTTTCTCCTGAGCAGGCAACCGCATGGTTTACCGACGTGCTGGGGTACTATTGGGAGTATTGTGAAGCACGCATTGAAGAGCCGGAGCTGCTGTCGCTGCAGGTCATGGGTGTCGATGCGGTCAAGGTGTCTGAGTCGGAGTATTCTCTCTGTCTGCCGGAAGGTGTGAACTGGAAAAAGGCTTCGTCCTCGATCGAGTATCGCGCAAATACCATCAACGTTTTTGAGGCAAAGGGAAACTGGACTCCGGGCGCGGGAATAATGCTGCTGCTGAGTGCAAGAGATCCTGCGACAAACACGGTATATAACTCCGGCGCTAACGGTTATGTGCAAGGCAGCTATTATCTGCGGTTGAGTTCGAGTACGGATGCGCCGGAATTCTCGGTACATTCCTTCCAGATCAATGACCGCATGGCAAGCATTGACGAGGAAAACCTTACGATCTCATTGCATTTCGCCAAGAACTGGTCGTGGGAACAGATCCCTCAGATTACCCGTTCCGGAACAGGCTATGAATTCCTGAATGCCGATGGGAACACCGTAGAGCCTGACGAAAAAGGACAAATCGACTTTTCAAAGGCCAAAATGTTGCGCTTATATGAGGATCTGACGTCATATGCGCAGGCGGGGAAAGATACAGAGGGACTGTCTTACCACAAGGATTATGAGCTAAAGTTCACGCGGGGAAATTCCGCTGAATGTGAGCTGTTGTCCTACTCCGTCGGTGTGGCGGGTGAACAGATCGATTGGAGTGCTGACGGCAAGACGATCACGGTAACGATCCCCTACGCCACGGACTGGAATACGCTCAAGAGCAGCTATACCATATCCTATGATGCGACCATCGCCATGCCGAATGGTGAGGATTTTGAACACTCCGAGACGACACCTATCCAATACACGGTAACTGCGGAGAATGGAAAAGACCAATGGACTTATTCTGTTATTGTAAAGAAGGTCCCCCCTGCCACCGGCAATGAAATCAAGAGCTTCTACTGCGGATCGTTGGAAGGCACGATCGACGATGATGCAAAGACAATAACGCTTGAGCTGCCGGAAGGGTCTACCAAGCGCTTCGCTCCGCAGATCACAATTTCCGAATTTGCCGTTGTTGAGCCAGCCAGCGGTGTACTTCAGGATTTCACCGAGCCGGTTCCCTATACCGTTACCGCACAGAACAGCGATACCAGGACGTACAAAGTCATTGTAACGGTCTCTACGCAGCGAAGAGAAAATCCTGATAAATCGGCCTATCAGGCTAAGTTGGACGGAATCATCGATAAATATCGGAACAGCGCCAGTGATGATTGGGAATGGATGCAGCTTGGCATCTATGAAAATAAGCGGCAAAGCGACGGGCCGAACACCAACAACGGGTTTGATATTGTCAAAGAGATCAAAGACTTGAACGTTGGCCCGAAAGGTAGAATGACAGACATCGCCAGACTGACGATGCTCCTGACCTCAAGAGGGTATGATTGTTCAAACCTTGCCAAGTATAACGGCGGCAAGCCCTTTTTGGATGGAAGCAACAATGAGATAGACAACCTCGTTGCAAATATTGCGTCCACAACTGACGGTGGTGTAAACGGCAGAATTTTCGCATTGTGTGCGCTGGACATGGGCAATTATACGCTTCCCGCCAATGGGGCGAGAAGCAGGGAGTCCTTGTTGGAGCAGCTACTCAATCATGAATATGGGTCGGACGGCTATGACGTTGATATGGTCGGTATGCTGATGTACGCTATTGCGCCGTATCAGGAGGTTTCTGGTTATGAAGAACGGACAAAGGCAAAACTGGACGAGGGTGTCGAAGCCATTTTGAAAGAAATGCGTGAAGACTACACGTTCCACTCTTGGGGAACCGTAAACAGCGAGTCTGTTGCACAGGTCATTTGCGCATTGGCCTCTTGTGGCATTGACCCTTATTCTGACCCCCGTTTCGGGGACGGTGACCGCACGATCCTTACACAGTGGATGGATATGTTTTCCACGCCGGATGGTTTTAAGCATGTGCAGAGCGAATCTGCCAGCAACCTGCTGGCGACATACGAATCCTGTTATGCCTTACAGTGGTATCTTGGTTTCCTGGAAAACGGTGGAGCGGGACATCCGTACTATCTGTATTATCATCGATATGCTTTCTCCACTGTGCTTTCTTCGGAAGCCGACATACTGGAATTCTCTATTGAGGGTCAGAAAGGTGTCTTCGGAGAGGAAAATGGTCAGAACACCATTTCTGTTACCTTGCCCAAGGGAATGCCCCTCCAGAATATAACGCCCGATTTCACCTTGTCAGCGGGCGCAATTTTGGAGGCTCCAACGATCCCCGTTACACTCGCTGAGGGTGCGGCCCAGCCGTTCACTGTGCTGGCGGAGGATGGCCAGACCAGAAAAACCTATTATGTCACGGTTGCATTTGGTGATGTGGATCCGGCAGGCGCGAAGCTTGATACTTCGACCATAGTCCTGCAAGATGCCAATCAGCGTAATCTTGATATTCTGGACAAGACCATCACAGTGAAAGAGGACGGCGCGGACATTTTGCTGACGGTCAGCAGCGGTATTGATGTAACAAAGCTGCGTGTTATCGCCAACATCTCTTATGGCGCGAGTGCCTCGCCTGTCTTGGATGGCTCTGTGAACCTTGACCTTTCGGATTGGACGGAGTTTACCATTGCCTCTGCGGATGGCAAAAACCACGCTACTTATCGAATCAAGGTGCAAGCGAAAACGGTAGCCTCCATCACGGCATTTTCGCTGACGATCAATGGCAAGGTCTACGACGGAGACATTGACAACGTAAGAGGCACGATCTCTGTGACTGGTGTGGACGACAGCAATCTGACTACCACAAAGTTTGCGCCGGACATCACACTGGGCGCTGGCACAACGGTGTGCAGCCCGCTGTCTGGAACCGAACAGGACTTCTCTGCACCTGTCACCTATACGGTCGCAGGACGTGATGTAGAGAGCCGTACCTATACGGTTCGGGTAACGAACACGGCAGGCAGCTTGATCTCTGCCTCCGGAGAGACGCCAACACCGTCCAGTTCTGCCAGGATCGAGAAGTTTACGGTGCTGGGTGTAGACGGTGAGATCGATCACACCGCTGGTACGATTGAGATTGTACTGCCTAACGGGACGGATGTAACTGCGGTAGCACCTGCGGTCACTGTACCTGCTGGTGCGGTGGTAAGCCCTGTGTCCGGTGAAGTGGTGAATCTGTCCACACCGCTTACCTATACCGTGAGGCTTGGCAGCGAGACACGATATTATGTTGTTCGTGTGGTGTATCAACGCAGCACCTCACAGCAGCTTTGGGACAAGGTCTCTGAAGATAATACGGTAACCGATCACCAGGAGAGCCGCAGCACACACCGGTTCTCGTAAACAGGATCAGACCGATGATGGAGAATATAATCACTATTAAATGAAGGTGGGAATTTAATGAAAAAAAGATTCATTCCCCTATTGGCACTTTTGCTGTCGCTATGCATTATTGTGCCTGTGTCTATCGCGCAAATAATGGCGGCGGAGAGAGTTCAGGTCAAAATTGTTGCTATAGGTGGAAGTGTAAAAGTTTTCAATATACCGAAGCAAGATGGCGAAATCCATGGGGTTCCGGCGGCTACAGAAGACAAGCCAGAAGTAAATGTTCCCATAGTGGCACTTCCCAGTGATGGCTATGTTTTTAAGGAATGGACTGTAGATACGGAAAATGTAACAATTACTGATCCGAACGCCAGCACTACACAGCTAATTGTTACCACCAATACCCCTGAGACTGTTACCCTTACTGCGAACTTTGTTAAAACTGTTGATATCACGGCGACGAGCAACAATGATGCATGGGGTACAGTTACCGCAAGCGCGGAGAATGCCGTACCCGGTGGATCAGGTGTCACGCTGACAGCCGAGCCG
>QRFC01001959.1_pt1 | contig 15984 bp, 17 predicted proteins | sample 1861061 | NCBI WGS metagenome assembly QRFC01 (sample SAMN09711282, study PRJNA482702) | Human gut metagenome, whole genome shotgun sequencing project.
TTCATAATATAATTCTCCTTTAATTAATACTTTTATTAGTAGTAGAACGCTTACTTTCACTATAAGCCATTTCCACATCAAAGCCTTTTTTGTTCTTGTTGACAAGACCTTTTTAGTTCTTGTCGAGTACTTTTTATTTCTTGTTGACTAGTAGCAACATGAGAAGCCACTCTAGCCTAAGCTAGAGCAGCAACCATATTAACCACGAAGAGCTTTGCGAGTAGCATTCCAAGCAGTTCTGCGCTCCTTAGTAGTAGCATAAGCGTCACTAATACCATTGTAATCAATAGCATAGCGACCGATAGGAGAAACACTATTAATGCTGAACTCACTAATATGAATGCTATCATAGACAGCAATCACTTGCTGACCATTAGCTTCATATTGCTCACCAGCAGCACGTTCAGTCAATTCAACATCGATTGTTGCACCCATAAGCAAATCCTCAAATTGCTTATTAGTTGGGTCAGTAGCCATAGCCATGAACGCTATGTCATCACCAAGCTCACTATCAGCTTCATTAATAAAGTGCAATAGTTGCTTCATTGACATAGCAAGCATCTTACGCTTGCCATGTGCGAAACCATTCTGAGCATCGATGAAATCGAACTCGTCAGTAGTATTCATAACAACAGTGCGAGCATTGCTTTCAACATTAACACGAACTTGAGCGGAAATAATAGTAGTTTTCATAATTGTAAATGATTTGAATTAATAATATGAACTAGTACACGACTAGTTAGCCGAAGTCCTTCTCCAGCCAAAACTTTTTTAGTTGTTGCATGACTAAAATTTTTCAGTTGTTGATGAGTAGGCGGGGGCATCCAATCTTTATCTCGATGACCGGGGGTTGCTAGTAATACCCTCTCCCTTACAATCATAAATATAATTTTCTATATCATCACTTTATTCTTTCATTATAATTATCATTTCCTCTAATACATTCTTTATCACTATTATAACTACTTGTTTCATAGTTTTCTTTATTACTACTATTTGTTTCACTTTTATCATTATCATCACCATTACTTTTAATTAATCATCACATTGATTTTACTATTACTTTACTTACTAATCGTGCTGATAATTATCAAATTTAGTTAATTCCGTTTAACTAATTATAATTTATTACTATTAATATTATTACTTTCATTATTATTATCTATATTTGCAGCAGTATTTCTACCACCTACAGTATTACTCTTTACTAAGTTAAGTTCTGTAGGCTGAAATAACTTAATAGTACGGACACTATTCAAAGTATTAATTTAAAATATAAAGTTATGGTTGATTTAAAAGTTAATTATCTTGGTCTTAATCAGACCTTTCGTATGCCTACTAGTATGAGTGAAGTTAACATGAATGTAATTGCTAATTACGTTAAGCATGTTAATGTTAGTAAGGATTATGCTCTTATTGCTGTTGTATTTAAAGAGCGTCCTATTACTATTGTAAGTGTTAGTAAGCAGAATAAGAATGCAAGTGTGAGTGGTGTTGCTGTTATGATTAAGAGTAATACTAATGATGAGTTTATTAAAGGCATTAAACTTGGTGAAACTATAGTTATTTCTCCTAGTGATATTGCTATGGGACATCATGTTAATTCTCCTGCTAATCCTCTTACTCCTGGTTTCTTACTTAATCTTCTTCAAACTAATACTGATTTAAATAAGAAACTTATGGGTATTGGAGTTCCTACTTATTTCGTAGATTTTAAGATTGTTCCAGTTTGTAATATTCATGGTTCTGTAGGAAAATATGTTCCTGTTAGTCAATATTATATTACTCCTGATGCTGGAGAAACTGATATGGGTAAGTAATTCTACATTGAACATCTTCTACGGGGAGGCTTAAAAAGCTAAGGGAGCTTATGCTCCCAAAGCTTCATATTATAGTGTTAATAATATTACTAATATGAAATATAAAATAAACGATGAAGGTTTAGAAGAAGGTAAATTTCCTAGTTCTACTGGTAAACAAGTTCTTATTGAAAATAAAGCATCTATACTTAAAACTATAGATGATAATATTATAGATAAGGACGTTGCCATGATGATTCTAGTTCAACTTGAAAAAGATGCTCAACGTCATTTAGAAGCTGATGAAGTTACTGCTATTCCTTATCTTGGTAAGATTAAAAGAAAAGCTGGTTCAAAAGCTTATGCTGAAAATAAAGAAACTCTAGATGCAGCTAAAGAAATCATGACTCCTGAAAACTTTGAAAATTTCAGAGCTGCAATGATGAGAGAAGCTGTTATTAGAGACAACGAAGCAAAAGTATATAATTATCAAGTTGTGCGTATGGCTAATAAGAATGGTAAAACTTATTGGAAATGTGTTGAACGTCGTGGTAAATATTATGCTAATATTAGATTTTATTGTTTAGGTTGTTTAAATTATTCTGAACCATGCAACGAGATAGATTAATAATAGATAATCTTTTACTTATTGATGAAAATGGTATGCCTGAAGCTCCAACTATTCGTCAATTAATAGATAAAGACGTTAGAGAGCTTTATACTAGAGATAAGTCTAAAGATAAGTCTGGTTATGTAAAAGACTGTATAGTTATTTATTATCTTGGAGACCCTAAGTCTCCTGCAAAACAAAGTGGTTTAAGTGATGCTGAAGCTCTTAAAATGGCTATAGAACAAGCTGGTCTTCCATCTAATTATATACCTAGTGCTCTTGTTTTGAAGATAATCAAAAGATATTATGCTCAAAATATAGGAGAAGCTGGTAGAGTTGTTGAGAATCTTCTTAAAACTCTACATAATGTAAATATTGCAGTTGATTCTATTAACGCTTTGCTTAATGAAAAGCTTAGAGATAGAGCTAATTTAACTATAGAGAATGTAAGTACTCTTTTAGATTTAGTAGATAAAGTTACTGCTAAAGCATCTGAAATTCCTAAGACTTTAAAATCTTTAAATGAAGCTAAGGAAAATCTTATGTATGAAAAAGAGTCTGAAAAAGCTAGAGGTGGTGGTGCTATTACTAGTAGTATGAATGCTGCTGATTATGTTTAACATTATATTGTTTAAGTTATGAATAGTATTTATGAAAATAACTTTCTTTATTTTGATGAAGGTCCACATAAATATACCGATTCTTTAGGTAATGAATATCTTAGTGTAACTACTAATATAGAGAATTACTGTCCTAAGTTCGATAAAAAATATTGGCTTAGAAAGAAAGCTAAAGAACGTGGTATTAGTGAACGTAAACTTGAAGCTGAATGGGAAAGAATAACTAAAGAAGCTTGTGAACGTGGTACAGCTACACATAATGGACTTGAAGATGGTATTAAAGGAAGTAGTATGTTTAAAGATGCTATTCAATATCTTAATCAAGTTAAAAGTGGTAGATGTATAACTGTAGCTGATATTCCTAATCTTACAGCACATCCTCTAGATATAAAACAATTTAAAGAAGCTACTAATAATAAGTATCCTGAAATATATCAAGTATTTCAATATTATGTAAATAAAGAATATACTATTTATTCTGAAATTGGAGTATTTGTTCCAGAGTTACTTCTTAGTGGTACTATAGATGTTCTTTGTGTTAGACCTGATAGATTTGTTATTCTTGATTGGAAAACTAATAAAGATGGTCTTCATTTTACTAGTGGTTTTTATCGTAAAGATAAAACTACTAAACCTATTCAACTTACTAGTGAATGGTGTAATACTCATGAGTTTATGTTACCTCCTTTTGCTCATCTAGAAAATTGTAATGGTAATCATTATACTATGCAATTATCTACTTATGCTAGAATGACTGAAATGATACTAGGTATTCCTTGTGTTGGTCTAGGTCTTTGTCATATTCAAACTCCTTTTGAAAAGAATAAATATGGTATGCCTTATCGTGATGTTCATGGTATGTATAAGATTGATAAAGAAGGTAAGGAAGTTGTTACTTGGTTTAAGATTAATTATATTCGTAATGAAATAGATGCTATGTTTCAAGATAGAAGAATTAAACTTAATAAACAAGGCTTGTTAAATCCACAAACTGAAATACAATGGTAATATGACTAGACGAAGAAAAATTAATTCTAGAGTTCTTCACGTTGAAGAAGTCGATAATATTAAATATGTTTGTAAAGGTATTCCAGAAACTGGAATGTTTTATGTATTTGGTGTATTAAAATAATAAGATATGAATGAGAAATTATTTAATAAAGTAAGTAAAGCTGATTTCAGCAAAATACTCGTCAATAAAGGATATGCCTATTTTAATAAAGGTAAGTATAATCTTAATATTATTGGTATTAGAAATGCTGGTAATAATGTTACTAATAAATTTGATGATGTTATTGTAGTAGAATACATTGATATGTATGGTATCAAATCTAGAAATATATTTGCTGCTACTACTGACCCTGGTATTACTAGTATGACTAAACCTGTAAATTATAAAGGTTGTGCTATACTTGTTCCTGGTCAATATCGTTCTGCTTGGAAACTTGGTTATCATAAAGGTAAGTATGAAGCTATTGTTCAATATAAACCGGTAAAAGTTTATAGAGATAATAATAAAAATACTGTTTATGATTTTAATCCAAAGACTATAGAAGAAGGTACATTTGGTATCAATATTCATAAAGCCGGAAGACATTCTACTCAAGTTGATAATTGGTCTGCTGGTTGCCAAGTTCTTGCTAACAAAGAAGATTTTGATACTCTTATGAAACTTGCTCATAGACAAATTAGTCAAGGATATGGTAAACTATTTACTTATACTTTACTTAATGAGGAGGATTTGTAATGGCTTGTATTCTTATTAATGGTGAAGTTCAAAGTACTCTTACTATAAAAGATTTAGAAAAAGCTATTTGTGATATTTTTTCTGAAGATAAAAGTATAGATACTTTTCCTACATCAATAGGTTTTAAAACTGTTATTCCCGAAAAGAATGTTAGTTTTATATGTCCTTCTCAAATTCAAGAAGATATTGATAAAGAAATAATTAATAGTCTTCATAGTTATAAACCTTTTAGTAAATGTTTAAGTAATGGATAGTTTTTCTAATGAAACCAATAAAGGTTTTGTAGTAGTTCTTGTTCTTACATTTGTTATTTGTTGCTTTATGGTTATTGGAAAATATTATCATACTAAAAATAACAATATTATTGAACAAAATATTGAACTACAAAAACATAATGATAGTTTAAGAATTGAAGTTGATAATTTAGATAGTATTAAAAATGCAAAAGTTATTGAAGTTAAAACTCTTGATAATGATAGTACTATTAAGTTGTTCTATAAACTCATCAAGTAAATCATTAACATCTTCTACGGGGAGGATAGAACAAGATAGTGTAACTATAGCGATTAATGATATTCGTAAAGCTAACGTTAAACTAATAGAATTAAGTTATGAAAAGGATATTAATAAGAACCTTCGACAAATTATTAGAAATGATAGTGTTCTTGCAGAACAAGCTAGACAAAGATATATACTATTGGATAGGTCATGTAAGAAAGTAACAAAACAACGTAATGTTGCTTGTTGTAGTGCTGCTGGTGCTATTATATTACTAATTTTAAGTTTAATAAAATGAGTGATAATCATACTGTAGAAAAGTATATTGAAAGCTACCCAATGCTTCAATACATAAACGATAATCATGGACAATATAAACATGCTAGAGAAGCAGGTTATAAAGACCCTAATGATTTGTTTATGATTGGAGAAAGCGGTGGCTTTCTTCTTGATATACGTAAAGGAGATAAGTTTGTTAATACTAATCTTCTTACTGAGATGGCTTCTCTATATCATATAAATGGTGAGAAATATACTTTATATAAAGAAGATAGTATTCCTCATCGTCAATTACGTAAAAGAGAAGAGTATAGACGTAAACATGGATTTGATGCTCCATGTTTTATGCGTAATGGTGAAGTTCGCAATCTTCATATTAGTGGAGATATGTATAATTACTTGAATTATACTATTATTGAACAGCTTGATGAAAAGACTATTATTCATACTGATAAAGGTTCTGTTGCTAAGAAGAAACAAGACTTTCCTAAGTTTATAGATGCACAGTTTTGGACGTTTGCTATTATAGAGTTTTGTGAACTTAATGGTTTTCATCTTCTTATTGATAAAACTCGTCGTGGTGGTTTCTCTTATATTATGGCTAGTCATAGTGCCAATAAGATAAATCTTCAACCTAATAAAGTTTGTATTCATGTTGCTGCTGATAGTAAGTATCTTACTAAGCGTGGCGGTCTTACTGATTTTACTATTCGTAATCTTTATTTTTATGAGAATAAGACTTTCTTTAAACGTGGTATTCTTTCTCGTGCTGCTGAAAACTTTACTCTAGGTTTTAAACTTCCTAATGGTGACATTAGTCCTAATAGTTGGAATAGTGCTCTATTTAGTGCTTCTGCTAATAACAATCCTGATTGTGCTATTGGTAAGGATGCTGTTAGTGTTAAGACTGAGGAGGTTTCTACTATGGAAAACTTCGATGAATATATGAATGTTACTGAACCTGCTATGCGTACTGGTAGTTATGTTACAGGTAACTTATTTGCTTGGGGTACTGCTACTAGTGGTAACATGCAAACATTTGAACGTAACTTCTATAATCCATCTGCTTTTCATTTTATAGCTTTTGAGAATGTTTGGGATAAAGATTCTCGTAATGAAGTTTGTGGTTATTTTAAACCTTATTGTTGGGGTCTTCAAGGTCAGATTGGTGATAGATATGCTATGGATGCTGATGGTAATTCTGACATTGAAATGGGTCTTAGAATTGCTTATAAAGAACGTACTGATAAAAAAGTTCATAGTAAAACTTTTAGTGATTATATTAATTACTTAGGTCAGTATGCTAATATGCCTAGTGAATCATTTAGTTCTACTAGTGAAAACTTGTTTAGTTCTGAAGCTTTAATGAATTGGGAAGAAGTACTTAAAAATGACCCAGCTTATACTAATATATCTGATGATGGTATGTTCTTTGAAGATGCTGATGGTAAAGTAATATTTAAAACTAATGCTCGTATTAAAGCAGAAGGAGGTAAATTTAATAAAGATTTCTTTGATTGGATTCAAGGTGTACCTCGTAAACAACATGAACATCCACATGGTTGTGTTCGTAAATGGTTTGAACCTATTAGAGTTAATCATGTTAACGAAAATGGTAAATATGAAGTTGGTATTCCAAAAGGTCAATATTCTATAAGTTATGACCCTGTAGGTGTAAATAAAGAAACTAGTGGTATCACTAATAAACATTCTCATAATAGTATTAAAGTTTGGGAGAACCCTACACAATATAATGGTTTTAAAGGTAAAGTAGTATGTGCATATTATGGTCGTCCTGAGAAACTTGAAGAAGCTGATAGAATATGTTACTTTATGGCTGTTTATTATAATTGTATTGGTACTACTGGTGTTGAGGTTAACCGTGGTGAAACTGTTAGTAATTTCACTAAATGGAAAGCTTTAAAGTATTTAATGAAAGACCCAGTAGAACTTTGGGATAGTTCTATTAAAGCTAAAGTTACTGCATCTTATGGTGTAAATATGGGTGGCGGTAGTGGTCAAGGTACTACTAAAGTTCTTGAAGGACTTCGATTACTTAAAGAAATGTTGTATAGTGAAGTTGGTAAAAAACTTGATGGTACACCTCTTTATTTCTTTCAGACTATTTATGATTATCAAACTGTACTTGAACTTCTTAAATGGAACGATAAAGGTAACTTCGATAGAGTATCTGAAATGTTAATACATGCACTTCAATGGAAACTTGATGATGTAGAAGCTGCTAAAGAACTTGCTCATCGTAAGAAAGCTACTATTGAAAATTATAATGATAATATTTGGGATAGAGATTGGTTTGTTTAATAATTAACTAAATAAATATACGTATGTTTAATAACAATTTAACTTATCAATTTCCTAAACAAAAGGTTAGTGCTGAAGAGAAAGCAAAGCCTTATTGGTATACTAATAGTATTGATTATATTATTGGTTTAGGAATTAGCATGAATGACCGTAGTGATACTGAAACTAAAATTCGTATTCTGCATGGTGAATTACCTCAAGAGTTTTATAGAAAAACTCTTAATCCTTACAATGCTAGTAAAGAACGTTTTAAGAACTTTCCTGCTACTCTACGTAACTATGATATTATGTCTGATATTATACGTAGATATATAGGAGAGTATTTTAAAAATCCTCATGACTTTGTTGTAGGAGCTAACAATCCTGATATAGTATTTAATAGAAATGCTGCTCTTAAACAAAAAGTTATGGAAGCTGCTCAACAAGCATTTCAGAAAGAGTTTCAAAAACGTTATCAGGCTGCTGTTCAACAAGCTGAAGGTCAAGGTCAATCTGTAGAAGCTATAAATCCTCAAGATGTTATGCCTGACCCAGAGGAATTTATGAATAAGTTTAACCAGGATTATATAGATAGAGAAAGTAAACAAGGTCAAGATATTCTTAATTATATTAGAGATATTACTAACGACCTTAATATTTATCTTACTGCATTCTTTAATTATTGTGCTTTTGGTGAATGTTATACATATACTGAACTTAGAGGAGATAAGATTATTAAAGAATGTGTTCCTTTGATGGAAGCTTATCCTATTCCTAATAGTGAATATATGATTGAAGACCATGATATGTTTGCTAGAAAGATGAAGATGAGTTATAATCAAATTCTTGATGCTTTTGATGATTATCTTGATGATAACGATAGAGCATTTCTTGATAAGTATTATAATGATGCAGCTTATAATACAAAGACTGTTCCTTTAAGATATGACCAATACTTTGAACATTATGCTAATGTTTGTGATAAGTTTACTGATGAAGAACGTAAACTGTTTAGAACTAAAGATGAACATCCTAGTGCTCGTAATGGTAATCTTTATGAAGTTTGGCATGTAGTTTGGAAAGGTTTTGCTCGTCAAGGTATTCTTACTTTTGTAAATCAACTTGGTTTTCAAGAACAAAGAGTTGTAGAAGAAGATTATGAGTTAAATAAAGAAGCTGGTGATATTAATATTGAATGGGAATATAAACCTCAAGTTTATGAAGGTTATAGAATAGGAACTAGATTTACTGGTATTTATCCTGTTAAAGCTAGACCTATACTTTATGAACGTAAAGGTAAACTTCCTTATAATGGTATTATGGAAGTACTTCCTTATTTTGGTAAGTTTAGTATCATTGAAACTATTACTCCTTTCCAAGTATTTCGTAATATAGTTTCTTATCATCAAGAAATGGTAATAGCAAAGAATAAAATGCTTATTATGCTTTTGCCTAAGTCTCTTGTATCTAATAATACAGAAGATGCTATATATAGAATGGCTGCTGATGGTGTACTTCCTATTGATGATGAAGAAGATGCAGCAGGAGTTAAGATGCAAAACATTAGATTACTTAATGTAAATATGGGTCAATATATTACAGAACTTAGTAATCTAAAAGAAGCTATTAAACTTGAAGCTCGTGAACTTGTTGATATGAATGCTCAACGTTATGGACAAATTGCTCAATCTGCTGGAGCTTCTACTACTCAAACTGCTGTTGCTCAATCAAGTACTGGTTCTGTTATAATATTCCAAATGTTTGACCAAATGAGATGTGCTGATTATAATAGAGATTTAGACTTTGCTAAATGTGCTTATATTGAAGGTCTAGATACATCTTACATCGATAAGACAACTGGTAAGAAACATTATCTTAGTCTTGATGTAAATTCATTTGTTGGTTCTGACCTTAGTACTACTGTTAGAAATAATGCTAAGGAAATGGATAAGATTCAACAACTAAAGCAATGGGCATTTAGTGCCGCACAGAATGGCGATTTGGATTCTGCTCTTGCTGCTATTACTGGAGATAATGTTGCTGCTATTAGTGATGCTGTTAAGAAGTTTAGTCAGTTAAAGCAACAACATGAAGAACAAATGAAACAAATGGACCAAGCTATTCAAGAACAAGCTAATCAACTTGAATTACAAAAGATTGCTGCTAAAGGTGAACAAGATAGAGAAACACTTGCTCTTAAAGCACAATATGATTTACAGCTTGAATATGCTAAAGGTGATATAGCTTTGCTAGGTGATACAAATCCTCAAAATGATGAATATGCTAAGAATCAATTAGCTCGTATTCAAGAGGAAAGTAAGAGAGCTAGTGAAGTTGCTAAACTTCAACTTGAAAGACAGAAGATAGCTATGGACGCTTACAATAAAGCTGCTGACCGTCAAGTAAAGAGAGAAGAAATGGCTAATCAATTAAAGATAGCAAAGACAAATAAGAATAAGTACGATAAGAAATAAATTGTTTGTTTGTTGATTATATTATGTGTAGGAGTAGTGCTCGTGAGAGTATTGCTCCTTTTATTTTACATGATAAAATTTTATTTAATATTTTAAATTCAATTCTGAGACGTTATCTATAAATAGCTGATTAACTTATAAGCCACTTAGATTGGATTGATTGTACGTTAAGGAAATTGCATGTATTTGAATGTTTGCAACAAACAAAGCCACTTGAGAATACATGCAAACAATAGGTTAAAGTACTGGAGTTGTATAAGAAACTTATGCTCAAACTGATGACATTAATAACCTTTATTCTACTAATAATCGGTTTGCTGAAACTTCTAATAATGATAGTTAAACAACTTATGCTTTTCTTCATAGTATAAATAAATGTATTACTTTTGCAGCAACTAACAAGTGTTAGTGTATTATTAATCATTTAAATTATAAAGCTATGTTTGTATTTCGTAATAGTATTGGGTTCGGTCAGCATCATCGTTTGATGGTTGAACTTGATAATATTGATTTTGGAAACGGCGGTGGTAATGGTAGTGGTACTAACGCCAATAATAACCAAGGTAACGGAGGCGGCACTGATAATAATGGCGGTGGTAATGGCTCTGGTGATAATAAAGATGGTGACGGTAAAGACGGTGATGGAAATGATAAAGATAATCCTGACCCCGATAATGCCAATGACAATCCTAATAATAAGGATAATGACAAAGACAATCCATCCAACTCTTCTACGGGGAGTCTTGAAGTAGGTACAAATGTTGAGTTTGAAGGCAAAAAGTATACTGTTGCTGAAAATGGAGACCTTGTAGATGCAGATGGTAAAGTTTTTAAAGAAGCTAAAGATGTTGATGAGTGGATTAAATCACTTGAAGTTGATGAACCTGGAGCTGAGGTAAATATTGAAAATATTCGTAAAGCTATGAATATTGATATTACTGATGAGAATGGTAATTCGGTTGAATTTACTGACGATATTGAAGGTGTTAAGAATTATATTAATTCTGCTATTGAACTTAAATCTAATGAAGTAGCTTCTGCTGCTGTTAATAAAGTATTTGTTGATAATCCTATTCTCAAGCAGTTTGTTGATTATCTTACTGTAAATGGTGGCGACCCTCGTGGTTTTGGTGAACGTCCTGACCGTTCAGGTATTACTGTTGATGAAAAGTCTGAAGAGCAACAAATTGCTATTATTAAAGCTGCTGCTAGAGAATTTGGTAATGCTTCTCTTAATGATAATTACATTAAGTATCTTAAAGATTCTGGTGGTCTTTATGATGAGGCTAAAGCTCAACTTGCTAATCTTCAGAATGCTGATAAACAACGTGATGAAAATGAAGCTAAACAAGCTGAAGCTTATCGTCAGCAACAAGAAGCTGAAACTATTGCTTATTGGAAAGGTATTAAAGATACTATTGATAAACGTGAAATTGGAGGATATAAACTTCCTGAATCTCTTGTTAAAGAAATTAATGGACAGAAAGTTACTGTTACTCCAAATGATTTCTATGATTATCTTTCTCGTGGTCTTAAAGATGAAGATGGTAATATTGCTACTGCTTATGAGCGTGCTCTTGCTAATCAATCTCCAGAGGAAGCTACTAATCAAGAATTACTTAGTGCTTGGTTAATGTTCACAGGTGGAACTTATAAAGACCTTGTTAAAATGGCTATTAATAATGAGCAGGTTAAAACCTTAAAGCTCGTTAGCAAAGGAAATAAAGGTCATGGTACTGTACGAATTACTAAGCCACAAACTAATAATAATAAAGCTATTGATAATATTCAATTTAGCTAAATGTTTAATTAATTAATTAATAACTATGTACGCAATTCGTGAAGTGCAACGTGGTAACTATGATGACCGTGGTTATTCTAATGAGGAAACTATTGCTCATCTTATGCTTACCAAACCTAGTGAGATTAATTCTATGCTCACCTATACTTTTGGTATGGATGATGATAGATTCCCACTTAATTTCCTTACAGAAGGACAAGGTACTGCTGGTGTAGTAAATATTGCTACTACTGATTGGACTTGGAAGACTATGGGTCGTATGAAGTTCAATGATTCTGTACTTTGGTTTAACACTGCTAATAGTACTCCTGGTAAAGGTGGTGCTACTTTTGAAGTTGAGTTTAAGACACACTGGTTCATTGAGCAGTATGGTTTGATTGCTCCTGATGGTGTAACTCAAGTTCGTATTATGAAAGACCTCGGTCATGGTTCTCATGGTGGTTATTTGTATCGTCTTCGTATTACAAATCCTAATCCAAACGCTTACGTTAATGTAGCTCAGAATCTTGGTGTAGGTATGTTTTGGTCTTTGACTGCTCCTACTATTCCAGAGTCTTTCTCAAAGGGTAATCGTACTAATACTATGGGACCTGGTAAGATGACTTCTCAACTTGAGTTCCATCGTTATAGTAAAGAGATTGCTGGTAACATTAGTAATACTGTTGTTACTTATGAGTTTAAGACTAGTGGTGGTGGTACTACTAATCTTTGGATGAATGAGGAGATGCGTCAGTTTGAGCTTCAGCAACGTGTTATGAATGAAGAGCGTCTTTGGTTTGCAGAATATAATAAGACTGTAAACGGTGAGATTACTCTTATTGATGAAGACAATGGTCAGCCTATTCCACATACTGCTGGTATGCAACAGATTTGTCGTGAAAGTAACTACGATACTTATGGAGAGGAACTTACTCTTAATAAGTTGAATCGTACTATCGGTGATATTCTTGACCGCAATACTGATACCGGTAATATGGATGTAGTTCTTGCTTGTGGTAAGGGTTTCGTTGAAGACTTTGACCGTGCTGTTAAGAATGATGCTCGTGATAATGGTTTTGTTACTCCTCTTGGTGACAAGATGATTAGTGAATCTAAGAGTGGTCTTTCTTATGGTAATTACTTCCGTCAGTATAAGACTGTTGATGGTCATATGATTACTCTCAAGCATCTTGGTTTCCTTGACCGTGGTACTTTTGCAGACAATGCTCGTGACAATGGTTATATCCATCCTCGTACTGGTCTTCCAATGACTTCTCACCAAGCATTTATGCTTGATACATCTTCTTATGATGGTCACAATAATATTCGTAAGGTACGTATGAAGGGTCAAGAGCATATTGCTGGAGTTGTTAAGGGTCTTACTCCAATTCCTGCATCATGGGGTGGTTTCCCTGCTAATACTCTGTCTACAGATATTGACGTATCTCGTTATGAGGTTAAGGATTCTTATGGTCTTCAAGTTGACCGTAATACTAAGTTCTTCCAACTCAAGTGTGTACTCTAATATTTTAAAATTTGATTGCTATGACTGATATTAAAATTGAAATTCCAATGGAAAGTCCTGCAAATAGTGGAAATGATAATACTCCTGCTGAAGGTTCAACTCCTTCAGCAGACCAGACACAAGCTGAATTAGAAGCTAAAGAAAAAGCTGCTCTTGAGGCAGAACTTGAAGCTCCATATTTCGAAAAGAAGACTGTAGTTATTTCTTCTGTTCGTAATTATTCTGCTTATCGTAGAATTAATATGCAAGCTCTTGGTAAGCCTAAAGCTACTATAGGTTCTTCTGTTAAGTCTGTACGTATTCTTATGAGTAATAAAGGTGAGCTAGCTGCTTATTATCCAGAGATTATTGGTGTTGCTGCTAATCATCCAGACTTCGTTACTAGAGTTAAAGGTTATCTTAATAACATTTTCTTTGATGTTAATGATGGAGATAAGGAACTTAATATTTCTTTCCATTATAATCATAAAAGAGATTATCTCACTGTTAAAGCTGAGGAAGATAAAATTCTTGCAGCTTATGAAAAGGTAGACCGCTCTAATGAAGCAGAGCTTTATAAAGCTGCTGTTAAACGTGATGAAACTATTACTCGTCTTGAACAAACTAAATACCAGTATGGTATGCCTGATAACGTAGAGGAATATATTATTTGGCGTCATTGTCTTAACTACCCTGATGTAGCTAAAGATGAAGCGTTTATTAATAGTAATGCTACTCTTCGTTTCTTTATTAAAGATGTTGCTAAAGAAGAGAATCGTAAGGTTAAGCTTATTGTTGAACGTAAGAAGGCTATTGAACGTCTTGTTGAACTTCAATCTTCACCTAGTAAAGTTAGTGCTGCTTATATTCAGTATTGTAGAACTAATGGTCTTAACATTTCTGATGGTCTTAATAAGACTGCTCTTGAACAAGTTGATGACCTTATGAAGTTCGCTACTGAAGACCCTAAGAAGTTTAATTCTATAGTTACTGACAAGAATCTTCTAGATAAAGCATTTATCGAAATTCTTATTACTAGAGGTGAACTTGTTCGTTCAGAGTATAATCAACAAATCAATACTCCTGATGGTCTGTTTGTTGGTGCTAATATTAATGATGCTATTGCATTCTTTAAGAACCCTGACAATAACGGACTAAAAAATAAGTTGGAAAACAAATTGAAACTCTTTTAATTGATAAAGATATGACTACTGCTGAAATGCATCAAATGTTCAGAAACTATGCTCAACAAATGGGTATGCAGAATGTGAGAGCAATATTGCCTTCACAGATAGACTTGTTGCTGAACAACTCCATTTCGGACACTGTAAATCAAGTGATTGCTCAAAACATTGGTACTACCAGTGATAGAGTAATCACTGATAACTCAAAACTTAATCAAGTTAATGCTCTTAAAAGTCTTTATAAAGTATGGAAAGGTAAAGTCACACTTCCTACTCCAAAGACTAACTATATTGCAAGTTATATACTTCCTCTTGAAAATTTTGGTATTGCTAGCGAAGCTAAAGATACTACAATTAAAAAGGGTGATAATGTATATGCTACTCCTGGTAGCGCTGATGCAGGTAGACCTAAGAAGATTGAATATTTCTTCCTTGTAGATTTGAGCATTGATTATGTTAAGACTTTAGGTAGTGGAAATTTCAATACTAACATTTTCCCAATTCGTCTTATTGATGACCAATACCTTGCTGATGTAGTTAATGATTTTGTAATGGCTCCTAGTCTTAGAAGTCCTGTAGCTACAGTTCATGATACTAACATAGAACTTTATATTGATAAACCTGATGCTTCTACTAAGAGTACTCCTGAAAGCTATACTTTTGGTGATGGTCTTAAAGTAAATGAAATTCGTTTGTCTTATATTGGTAAGCCTGGTATTGTTAAGTTTAATGAAGACCTTGGTGGTGAAGATGTTGATTGCGAACTTCCAGAAAGTATGCACGTTGATATTGTTAAACATGCTGTAGATTTATATCGTACTGCACTTAATGGTGGTCTTGTTGCTGCTCAAGGCGCTCAACAACAACAACAACGTGAAAATGTCCGTAATAATTCTAGGGATGAAGGTTATGAACCTGCTCCTCGTTAATATTGTATAACTTATAATTTAAATAATAATGAGACAACTCTTTATTTGTACTAGTACAGCAGTTCTTGCCGCTACTGGTAAACCGCATGACTTGACCAATGTAGCTGCTGGTACTATTGGTATGTGGGAGAATGATGATGATTCTAAGTGGCTTGATACTGCTCCTGCTGCTGATTTTAGTATTGCTTATGGTCGTCCTAATAGTCAAGCAGTTGTAATTCCTATTGATTTTACTTCTGCACGTGTTACAACTTCTACT
>QRFC01001962.1_pt1 | contig 15971 bp, 8 predicted proteins | sample 1861061 | NCBI WGS metagenome assembly QRFC01 (sample SAMN09711282, study PRJNA482702) | Human gut metagenome, whole genome shotgun sequencing project.
ACTGCATGCGCCGCACGTACCGCTGCGACCACGGTGCGTAACGCATGGCATACCTTCACAAGTCTCAAAGCCGTCCAGCTCATCATCAAGTTCTTCCAGAGCGCGCATGCCTTGTGGAAGAAGCGCCATCGTTTCTCTTTTTCTTTCTATGCAATCATTCTCATGGCCCTCACCACATTCGAAACATTGTTTATCCAATGGGGCATGTATTCCGAACCCGAGTACAAAAAAGGCGAGGATATCAGCGAAGCCGTAAGACAGACATCCAGCATCGTTGGACAGTTGTCACATTTTATTAGTCAAATCTGGTCCGACAAGAATTACATTTTCTTACTTAATCTCATTATTTTCGCAGTCGTCTACCTCACGCTCATATTCATAATTAATCGTTTTTGGATAGCAACAGCGATTTTTGGCACAGTCATGACCGTTTACGCCGTGGCGAACCACATCAAAATTGAATCTCGCAATGAACCCGTGCTTCCGGCTGATCTTAATTTCATCACTGGAGGCAACACTGGACAGTTAGCATCCTTCATCCCTCAAAGCAGTCAAGGACTTGCCAATACAGCAGTTAGCGGCGTCATATGGCTTGTCGTCATTTGCATTATCATGCAGTTTATCGATGGACGCAATGCCGTTATCTACTGTTCCTGGCGTCACCCTTTTACCGGGATTAAGAACCTTGCCGGCACGCTCACTCGCATTGTAGCCGCATGCTGCAGTTTCGCACTGTGTTTTTCCTTCGTATGGGGATTTGGCAACGAAGGATACTGGTCAACAGATTTCGCAAAAAATCTTGGAGATAGTCCACAGATCTGGAATGGCCTCGCAGATTCCACGAACAATGGTCCTGTTGTGAATTTCCTGCGTCTCGCGCACACAAAAACCATGGATAAACCCAATGGATATTCGCAAGAAGCTATGGAAAAAATCTCTCGGAAATACACGGAACAGGCAAAACAGCTTAATCAAACCCGATCCGAGAACATGACCGACAACACTGTCATCATGGTGCTTTCCGAAACGTTCTCGGATCCAACTCGAGTGCCTGGCGTCAGCTTCTCCGAAGATCCAATGCCAAATATCCGTCATGTCAAAGCCCAAACAACTTCCGGTCTGATGCTTTCCCCGGGCTACGGAGGCGGCACCGCAAATATTGAGTATCAAGCTTTGTCCGGCTTGTCCATGGCAAATTACAGTTCCACATTATCCATTGCCTATCAGCAGCTGGTTCCATCCCTCAAATGGGCGCCTACGCTCAATCAAGCTTGGAACAAAGCCAACGGAAAGGGCTCATCCATCGCATTCCACGCTTACAACCGCAACATGTACTTCCGTGATTTGAATTACAAAAAATTTGGCTTCTCGAAGTTTTATGCCACAGATGGCACACCACAATTGAAAGGCCTACGACCACTTGACTCTGCTTGGTATGCCTCGGATGAGTCCTTCTACTCAGAAGTACTCAAAAAGATTTCATCTTCCGACAAGAAGAAGTTCTATCAAGTTGTCACCATGCAGAACCATATGCCTTATGAGAATTTTTATCCTGATAATCAATTTAAGGATGAAGATACTTCTTCAAATTTGCAGGATGATGAGAAACAAAATATTGAAACCTATACAAAGGGTCTAAGCTATACGGATCAAGCAACAGCTGAATTCTTGAATCAGCTCAACCATATCGATAGGCCAATCACCGTCGTATTCTATGGAGATCATCTACCCGGGATTTACTCCACGGCATATTCCAGCAAAGATAATATTCTTGGTCTGCATGAAACTGATTATTTCATCTGGTCTAACGATGCTTCGAAATCGTCAGGCACCAAACTGGATGATGCCTCCAGTGCCTACACATCATCAAATTATTTCTCCGCTCAGCTAGCCTCACATCTCAATGCAAAAGTCAGCCCATATCTGGCTTTCCTGACGAAGATGCACGAAACCATCCCGGCAATCTCTATCCCCTCGTCGGCTGGGGGCAATGCAGACGAGCCGGTTTATCTTGATGCAGCAGGTAATCGCATTAATAACAAACAGCTTTCCAAAGAAGCCAAGACAATGCTTCATGATTATCAACTCATTCAGTACGATATGAGCGTCGGCAAGAATTATCTGAAGGATACCGGCTTTGTCGATTTACCTCAATGATTTGTCTACAATAGCCTGAGATGGTAGTAAAAACAAAAGGCAGGTTACTCTTATGAAGATTGCGGTTGCTGGTACTGGCTACGTAGGGTTATCTATCGCATTACTGCTTTCTCAGCATAACGAGGTCCACGCGCTCGATATCGTCCCCAAGAAAGTCGAGCTGCTCAACAATGGCAAAAGCCCGATTGTCGACCCGGTGATCACCGATTTTCTGGAAAAAAATGCTTCCGGCGAGCGTCCACTTAACTTCCACGCTACGGTTAACGCACAAGAGGCATACGCAGACGTCGATTTCGCAATAATTGCGACACCAACAAATTACGATGAGAAGAAGAATTACTTCGACACTTCTAGTGTTGAAGCCGCAATTACCGCAGTGCGTCAGTACTCACCGCACGCTTGGATTATCATTAAGTCCACTATTCCAGTTGGATATACGCAACAACTTCGCGAGAATCTAGATGACGATCGCATTCTTTTCTCCCCGGAATTCTTGCGCGAAGGGCACGCACTATACGACAATCTGCATCCAAGCCGCATCGTAGTGGGCGCTCCGCAAAACAATGCTGAATCCGTTCAGGCAGCACGGCAATTCGCCACATTGCTTGCCGAAGGTGCAGACCCCTCAGAAAACAACCGTACGAATAGCGACGGCAGCACCGGTATCCCCACACTGGTGGTTGGCACCACCGAGGCCGAAGCCATCAAGCTATTCGCTAATACGTATTTGGCTCTACGAGTGGCATATTTCAATGAACTTGATACCTATGCGGAAAGTCGAGGTCTGAACACCCGCGAAATCATCGATGGCGTATGTCTTGATCCACGCATCGGTGACGGTTATAACAACCCCAGCTTTGGCTATGGCGGATACTGCCTGCCGAAGGACACTAAGCAACTGCTGGCCAACTATAATCAGGTGCCACAGAACCTTATCGAAGCTATTGTGGACGCAAACCGCACCCGCAAGGAGTTCGTTGCCTCTGAGGTGATGGAACGTATCAAAGACGTTCAAAATCCTGTCATCGGCATTTACCGGCTGACCATGAAATCTGGTTCCGATAATTTCCGCCAGTCCGCCATCCAAGATGTGATGAAACAGTTCAAAGCAAATGGCGTTCCCGTACTTATTTACGAGCCCACATTGGATAAGCCCGACTTTCAAGGCAGTGAAGTCACTCACAATCTCAGCGAATTCAAAGAACGTTCATCCGTGATCGTGGCTAACCGCTGGAACAATGATCTCAATAATGTGGCTTTCAAGGTCTACACACGCGATCTGTTCCGCAGAGACTGATTTATCAACAGCTTATCTTGTTGGTGTTTGCCCAAATAGGAATATTCTGGACAAACACCAACAGCAGCATCACCGCTTGCCTTGGACTCTGCGAGCCACCACCTTCATCAGCTCACGCTGCTTGGAACCGGTGGGAGCCAGCACGTCCACATACTTGCGGATGGGACTGTCCTCCGCGATCGCACGCTCATGATGTTCCGGCGGAGCGGGACGTTCCACACCACTCATTGTTGCGATCATCTGCGCCATGAAAGGCGTTTCCTGCGCATAACTCCAGTACAACGAGGCGAAATCGCACCATGGATTCTTCCATGGCTTGTCGAAACCGGCGTAATGCACGATTTTCGGAGCCTTACGCGACGCCATGTACGCCTTGTACACATTGGCTGGCGCGAAATCGAATACGCCATTGACGCGTCCGGCGCAGTTGTGCATCACATTCCACGAATAATTCAGGTACGTGACCAGGCCTTCGCATTCCACGTTCAAAATATCCTGGTCGTTATAGATGTATCCGGGTTTGGAGGCGATTTCCAGCCATTCGTGGACGGTATGGATCTTGCGCATACGCTCGAGGTTCATCACCAGCACGCCGGCCTGGAAGTAGCCGTACGCATCGCGCATATGCAATTGCTTGCGCACGTATCCGGCCCGTTCACCGTTTTTCATATTGAGATTACCGATGAAGTCGATATCAGGCACAGCGGCAATCGCATTATTCCCAAGTTCAATATCGAACAGTTCGGCGACATCGCCATTGACCACCAAATCGCAATCCAGATACAGCAGCTTCGAATAGAACGGCAACGCCTCCTGGATGATGAAACGGTAATACGTTTCGATGCTGATATGCGCATTGCTGGTGGTGAGATTGAAGCCAGCCAAGTAACGGCTCACATCGAAGAAGCGGATCACGGCATTTGGGAACCGTTCGAAAAACTGACGTATGTTTTGCTTGTTCTCGTCGGAGATATTCCGTTCCAATACGATCACATCATATGAACGATCTTTGGAAGCGTTCTTCAGCATCGAATAGATGGTGGTGGTGAGCATCGGCACATAGTTGTTGTCTGCGGCGAACACCACCGGCACCACGTTCTTGTATCCGGCATCAAGCGGCTTGAGAACGGTGGCCGGTTCCGGATGCAGGAAATGCACACACTGCAGTCGCTTGATCTTCCAATGCGCGCCGGTACGCTGCTTGTGCGCAATGAAGATGTTGAGCAGCCGTTCCGAAAGATGCCCCACCGTACGTGTGGTCTGCACGTCCATTCTGCTGAAATCAGTAGCTTCGGCAAACTCATCGAGCAGCGGGAACAACCACTCGTTGTATTCGAAGAAAATGTCCTTCTTCATGATGAACATGTTGCAGAATGCCGCAGTTCGACCGTTGAGCACGGCGTCGGCATCCACTCTGTAGTCGGGATGGCGCGCGCACAGAATGTCATACATGTGGCGCAGGTCCTTCAAACGCAGGTGCTCGTCGGCATCCCAGTGCTGCTTGAGATTTGAGAATCCGCCGATACGGCGAACGTCATTCAACGGCGTGGTGATGACGTCCCAACCATCCACGGCACGAGCGATCGCATCATCGTTGATACCGTATTCGGCGAGCGCGTGATTATCGATATACGAATCGATAATCTCTCCGTAATCGTTCTCTTTGTGCGGAGTATCGGTGAAATCGAAGTACCTGCGGTAGTGGCAGAAGCCGTAATAGTCAGCATCCTCGTTTTTCCAGGCCCAGTATTGCGCGGTTAGCTCACAATACCGCAGGTTTTCCGCAGAAATGTTCACACCTTCGTCGTCATGCAAAGTGTTCGTGAAACGAGTCGCAGCATTCGCCGCGCCCACCTGCACCGGAACAATACTGTTCCCCTCAGGGAACGTGGCCTGCTTATGTGCCGACACAAAGATTTTGATATTCGGATGGTGCTGTTCCGCTGTGAGAACCATGTGAGATATTCCGCCTTACTAAGACAAACGTCCTTTCCTCAATAGAATATATGAGAGTACTGCCGAAGAGGGACGCTCTACGAGCCTTTGCACCCAAATACTTCGCACGAGTAGGATAGGACGTTTGTGAAAGACTTTTTCGAAAGCCTCAAGAAGAGGTACCACTATGCGATGGTGGTTTTCAAGGAACTGGTGAAAACCGACTTCCAGCTGCGGTATCAGGGCTCATTCCTGGGCATGGTGTGGTCCGTGCTGAAACCGTTGATGCTGTTCGCCGTGATGTACGTGGTGTTCGTGAAGTTCCTGAAGTTCTCGGATGGCACTCCGACCTTCCCGATTTCATTGCTGTGCGGCACCTGCCTGTGGAGCTTCTTCTCGGAATCGACCAGCATGGGCATGCAGTCCATCGTCGGACGTGGTGATTTGCTGCGCAAGGTGCATTTCCCGAACTACATCATCGTCGCTTCCACCACTATGGGATCCATGATTTCTCTCGGCATCAATCTGCTGGTGGTCATCCTGTTCGGTTTCTTCGCCCACGCGCACTACACTTGGCGCGTATTGCTGGTGCCATTCAGCATTCTGCAGTTGTATTGCCTCGGTCTTGGCGTGGCATTGCTGCTCGCTTCCCTGTTTGTATATTTCCGCGATGTGGCGCATATCTGGGAAGTCGTATTGCAGGCCATGTTCTATGCGACTCCTATCATCTACCCGATTTCCATGGTGGCGAATAATCCGGAGTTCTCCTGGGCGGCAAAATTGCTCATGCTGAATCCTTCCACGCAGGTGATTATGGATATCCGTCACAACCTGCTTTCCCCGGAATACGTGCCAACCGTGTGGACCATGGTCGATAACAAGTTGCTGTGCCTGCTGCCTTACGTATTGTCCGCCGTCATCTTGTGGCTCGGCATTCACGTGTTCCGCAAGTACAGTTCCAAGTTCGCGGAGGTGCTCTGATTTATGGCTGAGGTTGCAATGACTGAAGAGAAGAACGCAGACGAGCGCCCTGTGGTGCTTAAGGTCGATCATGTGGCCAAGATGTTCCGCTTGCCTACCGAGCAGGCCACCGGTCTGAAGATGGCATTCCTGAACTGGACGAAGGGCATTAAAGGCTATACCGAACAGCACGTACTGCGCGATATCAATTTCGAGGTGCATCAAGGCGATTTCTTCGGCATCGTCGGGCGTAACGGCTCCGGCAAGTCCACGCTGTTGAAAATCATTTCGCAGATTTATACTCCTGAGCACGGATCGGTCACCGTCAAGGGCAAACTGGTCCCGTTCATCGAACTCGGTGTGGGCTTCAACCCGGAGCTGACCGGACGCGAGAACGTGTATCTGAACGGTGCTTTGTTGGGCTTCACTCGTGCTGAAATCGATGCGATGTATGACGACATCGTAGAGTTCGCCGAGCTTGAGGACTTCATGGACCAGAAGCTCAAGAACTATTCCTCCGGCATGCAGGTGCGTCTCGCCTTCTCCGTGGCCATCAAGGCGCAGGGCGACATTCTGGTGCTTGACGAAGTGCTTGCCGTCGGTGACGAGGCATTCCAGCGCAAGTGCGACAATTTCTTCGCCGAAATCAAGAAAGATCCGACCAAGACCGTCATCCTTGTCACTCATTCCATGGATGCGGTGAAGAAATACTGCAACAAGGCCATTCTCATCAAGGATGGCGAGATCATCGCCAGTGGCGACAAGAATGACGTCGCGGATCGCTACACGCTTGAGAATCTCAAGGTGGAGCACAGGGAACGTGAGAAAAAAGACGACGATGGCGAATATCCGCTTGGCCTGAGCGAACGGGTGCCTACGTTCAGAGTCGTTCCGGTTTCCGAACAAATGCTGACATGCAAAGATACTTTCGAGTTCGACGTGGAATACGACCTGCGGGATAAGAAGGATATCGAATTCTACATTCCGATGTCGGTACTTGACGTCAAACGTGGTGGCGTCCCTTATGACTGCGGAGTTGCCTTCAAAGCGCACAAAACCGGTCATAACAAGGTGCATTTCGCATTGCCGTTGAACCTGTTCAACGATGGCGACTTCAAAATCATCGCCACCATGCGCATCATTCCCGACACCAGCAACCTGAAGAATTTCGAACAGCTCGCATTCACCAGTGACGAGAATTCCTGCTATTTCTCCGTGCGCAATCCCGGAACGGTGAATTTCGCCGGCCTACTGAATGACGATGCGTTGCAAATCACTGAACTAGGCACAAGCGTCTGCAATTAAACAGCCGTCACTTGAAAACCCTAACCGGGAGCAACACCACAGTGCTTTGCTCCCGGTTTTTATTTGTTCCTGGAAATTCAATATCCATCCCTCGCCCATCTCGGAAACGCTCCCCCCAATGCGTCCAAAGTAGGTAAGATTGAATGCTAAAAAGGGTGGAAGCTCTTTTTGGCAAAAGAAAGAGAAAAGAAAACACATGTTAACCGACTACCGACATTTACCACGTTGGCTTGTAGCTATAGCAACGTGCTGTGCCATTGTCATATCAATGGCAGTGATAAATCCCTCTGCATATGCTGAAGAGACTAACACGACTGCCATCACCGATAGTGCCGCAGCCACCAACGAGAACAAGAGTACGGATACCGTCACACTAGACAGGGCGCTTTCTGGCCGTCGAGCCAGCAGGGCAAGCAGAGCCGCATCAAAAGCTCCGAATCTGCCGATTTATGATCTTGACGGTACAACCACGCATCTGAATCAGGAATATGCGAACACCTACCGCGTGGCACTTATCGCACCGGCAGGCCAATACTATTTGAATCAAGCGTTGGATTCCGCACTTCAGCTTTCTAAAAAGAAACTTTACAAGGACGTTCGTTTCTTTGCACTCGATTACGACAGCGATCGTAGCTCATTCTCCCAATATGCTTCTCAGGAAACCAGCAACGTGAGATTTGCTTCTTCTGCCGACACCTCGAACAAGGATTACCTCTATTTTGCATGGGATTCATATCAGACATTTAATCCCGATTCCTATCAAGCATCTTGGCCCTTCATCGTTCTGATAGACAAAGACAACAATCTTGTTGGCTGCGAGACAGGCTCGCAATCGTTGAACTCGCTTATTGAAGAATATTTCCATATTTCTGATGGCTCAGTCAAGAATTCTTCGGTCACTGGAACTTATCTGGGACCCGGCACAACCGTATATGCCGTTGATACGCTTCATCAATCTTCTGTGTATCAGACTGCATTGAAAAAGGTGGCTCAATGGCGTCAAGACGCCCTCAACGACAGTCGAATCAAGGTTCGTTACTACAATCCGGAAACAGGCTATATTTATTTCGTTTCAATAGCTGACTATCTAAAGGCATCGAATATCTCTCAAGAACAATATCTTTCCCCAGGATGGTCGAATTCCCTTGAGAAAATCGCAATACAGCGTTCCATCGAAGCCTACGATGTGGATCTCGCCCACACGCGTCCAGATGGAAATTCATGCTTCGAAGCAACTGTGGGAGAGGATTCCTCTTCCGGCGAGATCCTCGCTTGGGGAATCTCTGACATTGCTTCGGCCATTGACCTTTGGGCAAGTGAAAAAGACGATTATATCCACTTTCTAAATGGAGAATCCTATGGTCAGTATGGGCATTATGAGGAACTCATCAACCCTGATTTCCAGTATTACGGCTTCGCAGGAAGCAGCGCAGCCTACTACGGAACAGTATTTGCCGGCGAAGCATCAGACTCCGCTTTAGGAGGCAGTTCGCCAACGAATTTGGATGGCACCTTCACTTTCGAAGTGAATATGTCCGACGAGCATATGGATCAAGGTGTTACGTGGAATGCTCCCGATACAATGATCGCCGGAACAAGCAAGGCCGCATCTGTAAAACTGAAATATGCAAATGGACGTTATGAGCTGCGCGGAACTTGGACATCCTCGAATCCCTCGGTTATCAGCGTGGATGATAACGGCACATTACATGCAAAAGCTCCAGGCACAGCGACCATCACTGTGAACCGTCAGAGCTACAGCTTCTCCAAGCAAATCACAGTCACGCTTTCGACCATTTCCTTCTCCGGAAACGGAGCCACCTCCGGTTTCATGGAATCGATCCAAGGTGCGATCGGACAAAGCGCGACTATCCCCAACGTGGGATTTAGCCGTACGGGATACACATTCACCGGCTGGAACACATCGCCTGACGGCACCGGCACTGCGTATCGTCCGAACGCTACCATTCAGTTTGCCGCTCAGAATATAACCCTGTATGCACAATGGAAGGTTCGTTCCTACTCTGTTAATTTCGATTCGAACGGTGGTTCCGCTGTGGCCTCGCAATCGGTGAAGTACGGATCCAAGGCGTCCCGGCCAACCGATCCGACGCGCGCCGGCCACACGTTCCAGGGCTGGTACACGTCCAGGGACGGAGGCGCGAGGTACGACTTCAACCAGACCGTGACGGGTGACGTGACCCTGTACGCGCATTGGTCGGTGAACTCGTACACGCTCGCGTTCGACGGCAACGGCGGCAAGGCGTCCGAATCGTCCAGGAAGGTGCAGTACGGCAACCAGTACGGCACTCTGCCCACGGCCACCCGTACCGGTTACGCGTTCCAGGGCTGGTACACGGCAAGGAGCGGCGGAAGCCAAGTCAGCTCATCCACGACCATGGAGGCAGCGAATACGACCGTGTACGCGCATTGGACCGTCAACACGTACACGGTGTCGTTCGACTCGAACGGCGGCTCCGCGGTCGCCTCGCAATCGGTGAGGTACGGGTCCAAGGCCACGCAGCCGGCCAACCCGACCCGCGCGGGCCACACGTTCCAAGGCTGGTACACGGCAAGGAGCGGCGGGTCGAAGTACGACTTCGGCACTGCGGTGACGGGTGACGTCACCCTGTACGCGCATTGGTCGGTGAACTCGTACACGCTTACGTTCGACGGCAACGGCGGCAAGCCCAGTGAAGCGTCCAGGACTGTCGCTTATGGTGGCCAGTACGGCAGCCTGCCCACGGCGACCCGCACCGGTTACGCGTTCCAGGGCTGGTACACCGCCAGGGACGGCGGTACGAAGGTCTCCCCGTCCACGACCATGGGAGCGGCGGACACCACCCTGTACGCCCGCTGGTCGGTGAACTCGTACACGGTGTCGTTCGACTCGGACGGCGGATCCAACGTGCCCGCGCAGAAGGTGAGGTACGGATCCAAGGCGTCCCGGCCGGCCGATCCGACCCGCGCGGGCCACACGTTCCAGGGCTGGTACACGTCCAGGGACGGCGGATCCAAGTACGACTTCGGCACTGCGGTGACCGGCGACGTCACGCTCCACGCGCATTGGGCGAAGGAGCCCGCCGCGTTGAGGCGCCTGTCCGGCGCGACCCGTTACGACACCATGGAGAGGATCGTCGGGGCCGGCGGATGGAGATCCGGAGGCACCGTGATCGTCGCTTCGGGCGGCAACTATCCCGACGCTCTGGCGGCTTCCGGCCTGGCCGGCGTTCTGGACGCCCCCATCGTGCTGACCGACGGGAACACGCTGTCCGTCCAGGCTTCCGCGCGCCTGACCAGTCTCGCCCCGTCCAGGATCATCGTCGCCGGCGGCCGCGCGGCCGTGTCGGACGGCGTGGTGGCCGCGCTGAGGGGCATCTGCCCCGATGTGGAGCGGGTGGCCGGCGAGACGCGTGTGGACACGTCCCTGGAGCTGTACCGGAAAGGCTCCGGCTGGGGCTCCACCGCCATACTGGCCACGTCCGGCAACTTCGCCGACGCGCTGAGCGTCAGCTCGTACGCCTACGCGGCGAAGGCCCCCGTGTTCCTGGTCGATCCGGGAACCGGGCTGACCCGGGCGCAGAAGGCCGCCCTGGGGACGTTCGGGCAGGTCCTGGTCGTGGGTGGCGAGAACGCCGTGCCCTCGCGGCACGTGGCCGGCCTGCCGGGCGTGACGCGCCTGTCCGGCGCGACCCGCTACGAGACGAGCGAGCGGATCGCCGAATGGACGACGGGGCACGGGCTGGGCATGGACGGCGTCGTGTACGCGACCGGCGCGAACTTCCCCGACGCGCTGGCGGCCGGGCCGCTCGCCGGCAGGGCCGGCGCCGTGACCCTCCTGGTCGCCGACGCGCACAGTCCCGCGGTCTCGTTCTCCGCGGACTACAGGGGCAAGGTCGACAGGGCGTACGTGGTCGGCGGCGAGAACGCCGTGAGCCGGGCCACCGCGGACGCCATAGCCGACGGCCTCGGCCTCAAACACGCACAATGACGGCATAAACCATTAAGAGGGGGCTGACCATGTAAATCATGGCCAGCCCCCTCTTAGTGTTACTACGGTTTTCTGCCTATGGCCGCAGCATATCCAAGGCGTCAGCAAGACCGTTCGCGGTATTGCGAGAAACGGCATTCTCTCCGCCGACGATATAGGCATTGTCAACATCACCGTGTTGCTTCACATACTGCTTGACGAAACCGGCAGTGCTCCCATTCGGATCCGCAAGCAGCAGAATCGCCTTATTGCGCCCAGCAAAAGGACCAGCCGCAAGCGCGTCCGGGAAATTCGCACCAGTCGCAAACACCACATTGTTCATATGGAGATCTCCTTGTTCAGAAACCCGCTGGGCAAACGTGATGCTCGTTTCATAACGTGTTGCCCCCGAAATGCGGGATACCGCAGAGCCAGAGGAATCTCTAATCTGCTTCATCACCGAATCTGGAACAGCTTGCTGCCCACCCACAACGAGGATTCTGTCGAACTCTCCGCTGGACAATGCCTCCAACTGTTCGGAAGACAGGCCGAAATTAATATCCGAAAGGAAAATAGGGCTTTTAGACGCATAGGCATATGACGAGACAGACAAAGCATCAGCAAAACCAGATGAGCCGTTTCCACCGGTAACGACTATCGCCGTTCTTCCCCAATTCTCTTCGCCTTGGACATCGCTGTCGTACAGTTTCAGAGCAGTGTCACCTCGGGTAACACCCCCAATTCTCTGTACTGTGGCATATTGGACCAATGACTGCTCCACGTTCCTGGATACTGCATTCTGCCCGCCGACGATAATGATTTTCCCCGGCTTCAGACGACTGATCTGATCTTTTGTTTGATTGCTGAGGTACAGAGGATCCGTCATAAGAATCGGAGCATCCAGCACTCCGGCGAATCCCGACGCCGCCAGCGCATCCGGATAGTTCTCCCCGGAAGCGACAATTACCGTTGACGTGGAATCCGGAAAAGCGGTGTCCACAATCCATGACATGGTGTCGTACCGCGTTATACCGGATAGCCGAGCTAATTTACCAGATGTAGGTTCGCTAGGAGTAGACGGCGTATTGGGTTTTGATGGTTCAGACGGAAGCTCCGGAGTATTCGGCGTTGCGTTGTTACCGTCGTAGAGCGGAACTGTCTGTCCAAGCGGACACTGTGAAAGAGATGACTTCATAGCGTTTCTCTCTGAAGAATCCACCGCTAGATGATAATGCTGCTTAATACCTATCTGCCTGCTGACATAGGCGCAATCATAGCCATGCCCTGGAAGCCAGTGCGCAGCGTCCTTGTCTGACTTGGAAGCATTCGCGGACCCCTTCACTGCAAGTAGCACATATGGATCATTCGCATAAGCGACACGTTGCTCCTTGGTCCAATAATCGGCACCACTTTCATATGCCTCTCCGACAGCAACGACATGGTCTATCTGTACCGCATTCGAAGTGCCCTGTCCGCGCTGAAATGCGATTGTCTCGCCGGTATAGGGATCATTCAGGACGCCTGTCGCGACATGATGATCATTGGTATATGTGACATTCTTCAGGTCACGGCTCAAAATATCGTCTCGGGTAGTCGCATTACCGCCAAGAGTCTTGCTGTGAAGCCATGTACCGAATAATTCCGCACGTTCCGACGATCGGTAATCGTCAGTCTGCTTTATTACAGCCAACGACTGTAACGCAGATTGCGCGTTCTCCCCTTCATCCGCGCTTGCCGTGGCAGCACCTTGAAAAAGAAAAACGACAACTATCAACATTCCCAAAAAGCCCGTCACATGTTTTGCAAGTCGTACCATTCAATGCCGTCCTCTCACTCATAATGGAGGATAATCGCGCTAGAGGAATTACCCTTCTATACTTTTAGACAATTACCAATCAATGAGGAAAGGGGAAGAACCGTGAACCGGAAAACTGCCACCCGTTTCAAAAGAATCACCGCTGTGTTATCTAGCATTTTCTTGGCCTCTGCCGCTTTTGCTGGGACAGGATTGACAGCTAATGCATCGGCCACATCGATTACCAGAATATCCGGCAGCACCAGATATGAGACCATGGCAATGGTGTCGCAGACCGCATTCCCTTCTGCTGCATCCAAAGCCGCAGTCGTAGCATCAGGAAGCAGCTTCCCAGACGCACTTGCCGCCTCTTCCCTCGCGGGGCATCTCAATGCGCCGATTCTGCTCACTGACCCCAAAACGCTTTCCAACGCAACAGCCAACGAACTTGATCGGCTTGATGCCGATACGATTTACATTATCGGTGGCACAAACGCGGTCTCAAACAACGCTGAAAAAGCAATCCAGGCTTCTCGCCCGTCGGCAACCATTAGACGACTTGCAGGAAACACTCGCTTTGATACCGCATATCAAATCTATAGCGAACTCACCAAGCTCGGAGCGGAGTCTAAGACCGCCATTATTTCCACTGGCGCTAACTTTGCCGATGCGCTTTCCGCATCACCATATTCATACATGCAATCCGCGCCTTTCTTCCTGAGCTCTCAGTCGGGGCTTGATGAAGAATCCCTTGCCGCGCTCAAGGATTTCCAATCTGCAATCATCGTCGGCGGAACAAACGCGGTTCCTTCATCCGTCGAGCAGCAGCTCCGATCCATAGGCGTTGCAACCTCGAGGATACAGGGAACAACTCGCTATGAAACCAGCTTGGAAATCGGCATGTTCACGCTGAATAATCTCTCGCTTAATCCTTCTAGCGTCGTATACGCCACTGGAGCTAATTTCCCGGACGCACTTTCAGGAAGCGCCCTTGCCGGTATCAATAAGACAGTGCTGCTGCTTGCCCAAAACGCTTCCTCCCCAACAGTCAACGCATCATCCATGCTGCCGAATGTTGGGTCCGTGTACGTCCTCGGCGGGCAGAACGCCATTGGCCCGGCAACGTTCAATGCAATTTCCAGCAGCTTTGGTCTGAGCGACAGAGAATACGTTCCGCAGCCAACGCCTAATCCGCAGCCCAAACCAGACAATCCGCAGCCCAAACCGAATGATCCGGTTTATGGCACTCATAAAGCAGGTGAATTCTGCAAAAAAGCTGATCTGAATAAGACGGATCACGATGCTAGGAATGGCAAGCTGATCGTTTGCAAAGTAGCCAGCGGTGACAACAAGCCTCGTTGGCACTACGCCTGAGATATTTGTTTGAGTGGACGGTCTCGAACCGTCCACTCAAACAATCAGAGCATCTAGGCTGGAATCAGCAACGAGCTTGTCGAAATCGTCAGCCAGCACACCTTTGGCTTGCAGCTCTTCCAGAATTGTCTTTAGCACGATGTTGTTTACGCCGCTTTCGGTGTTTTGATGGCATAGCGCTTCCTCACCCTGCGTGCCGGGCACATAATTCAGCAGTTGATCATCCGTAGCCGCAACCACAGGAATATCTGCTTTGACCTGCATGACTTTCAGCCACAAATCATCCGCAGTCAGGCAGGTCTTCTTAATCATCCCAGCATCAAACGTTTCTTGCGGCATCACATGCGGCGGATACAGCGTACCTGCCCCATTCGTGGCGAAAATCCGCATGGACGGCACACCTACAAGCGCAGGATGGTAATGAGGTGCCTCATAGATCCAATCCTCATAATTAGTACGGGAGCCGTCCTCGTTGAACATAATCAAATGCGTACGCACGGCGGCAACCGCATGAGGATGGGCTTCATGCGCTGCAAGCAGATCGCCAATCATCGTATTGCGGTACAGCAAATCATCATCGGTGGTGATGACGTAATCATCAGGGAATTCCTGCAAAGCCCAGAAATATTTCTTATGCGGCTTCAGGTCATCATCAACCCAACGCACTTCAACGTCGTGCCACAGTACATCGCGCAAGCTCTGCGGCAAATCGGCCTCACGATTCGGAAAATCCGATTTACAAAGCCACAACACGATTTTGTCAGGCAATACCTTTTGCGCAAGCAACGAACGAATCGCCAGATGCACGGTATTGATACGTGCGGGATAAGAGGTCATGGAGACGATGATTCGAGGACGCCGATGCTTTACAACACGCAAAACATGCGTGCCCGCACGACGCAACCTGTTTTTCTTAACTCGAAACCAATCAGACAGCACAATCCTCTCCTCACGTTTGTTCCGCACTTGTCACATAGTAGCCCGACGTGTGCTTTTCGAAGTTGAACAGTACACTGTTACCAGCGAGTGAATAGGACCGCGGCTAGTAAGGAAGAGTCAATGCCTAAGATTTCAATCGTCATTCCCGCATACAATGTCGGCGATTATTTGCAGGAATGTCTTGATTCGGTACGGAATCAGACTTTCTCCGACATCGAAGCGATTGTCGTGAACGATGC
>QRFC01001964.1_pt1 | contig 15962 bp, 10 predicted proteins | sample 1861061 | NCBI WGS metagenome assembly QRFC01 (sample SAMN09711282, study PRJNA482702) | Human gut metagenome, whole genome shotgun sequencing project.
ATCTTTCGATCGATCTGCTTGTTCTTGAATCTCGCAATTCATTTTTCTGAAAATCTTGGAATTTTCAGGGTTGCATTACTGTTTATTTGTCAAAGATCAGTGTTTCTTTCGTTGCTGTTGTTCTCAGCGGCAACTCTGATATCTTATCATGACTGCTTTCGTTTGTCAACAACTTTTTTAAAAACTTTTTTGTCTTGAAAAACTTTCGTTTTTCGCGACAATCGATATCTTATCATACCTTGTCGGTATCTGTCAACAGCTTTTTCAAAAACTTTTTAAGTCTTATCGGAAGCTGTTTCGTTGTCTTGGCACTGCCGCAACAACGAAACTGAGTATATCACCCTATCTTCCACTTGTCAACACTGTTTTTTATTTTTTTCAAAAAATATCTACAATAGCTGAATTGTATATTCATTTGATGCATTTTTAAGACGAAGTGCTATCGTCTGTACAGCATCTGCCACATCTTCGTTTACTTCCAGTAATAATACCAGTTCCTGTGTCTGTCCGGGTTCCAGTGTCTCCGCATAGGTAGACATGTCATTCGGCAGCATGGTAGTCAGCGCATTTGCTCTGATGCTGTCATTCACTGTAATAATATATCTGGAATTCGTATTCAGCAGATCTATCATCTCTTCCTGCTCTGATCCATTTGTCAGATGAAATCTGAGTACCAGCAATTTCTTCCCCATGGATGCGTCCAGCGCAAAATAGTCATCCTCAACCCCGTCCTCGGGATAAGAATCTGTTACCATATAATCCTCATAGGTAATGCTGACACCTTCCGGCAGGCCAAAAAAATCTTCCATACTGGCAGTAATCTCTTCCTGCGCCGTGGGCATCGTCACTTCCGTGGTACCGGTGCTACCCGTCTCTTCCGCTTTTTCCTCTTCCTGCGATGCTTCCTTTGCTGCTTCCTTTTCCAATTTGGCGATCACCATTTCGGGATCTACCAGGCGGCTACGATTATTGGCATCGTATTTTAACAAAGTAACTGCCGCATACTCTCCGACCCGTTGGGATTCCTCTTCCGTCAGATCCGGGATCTCGTTGCCGCAGGCTGTCATGGATAACATCATTGCACATAATAAGGCTCCGCATACCATATTTTTATTACGTCCTGTCATAGTTCGTTCCTTTTCTTCCTTCCTGTCCATTGCATCACTCATTGCATTTCTTTTCCAGTATAATATAGATTCCGGCAATTACAAGAGCAATTACGCCTACCACGAAGAAAAGTATGGTCTTCTGCAGGATTGGTGCGCCCCAGTAATCATATAAGGCTATTTTACCACAAGTACACAAAGAAAGCACTAAGCCATAGATTCTGACGGGCTTATCCTTTTTCACGAAACCGGCAGTCACGCTTACCAGCGCGATCAGCATGATCAGAATGCTGTTGATCACAGGGATATTCGTCTTGACGATCAGTGCCATATAGGTCAGGAATATCACGATGATCAATTCTCTGTGTTTAAAATTCTTATAATATTTTTCCTGCAGGGTCAGCACCAGATAAGCCAGTACAAAAACAAACATACATAAATAAGTAATGTAGGAATTCCGATAGATTGGATTTGCCAGAGCGATCAGTGCTCCGATCTGTCCGATCAGGACGGATACATTAAATACGAGGATTCCCTTGTCCCGCATACAATTCACATTATTGAACAGCAGAATGCTCACGAAGAGAATTCCGGAAAATGCCGGCAGTTTTATCATAGGCATCAAATGCGACAGAGCAAAAAATGCCAGTGAAAAAGTCAGCACGATCTCCTGGTAGGTACTCCATTCATGCACAAGGAACATACTGAGGATTGTTCCTGCCAAAAGCACATAAGCATAGGGGATCTCCTTCCCGTTCATCAGAAGCAGGATACAATATACCGTAGTAAGGATGGCATCCAGTGCCGCAAGGCCCCCTTTTGCCAGGCGTGACAGTACTTTTACTGCTATCAGCAATACCGTAGCGCAGATCACGATCCCCCAATCATTCTCTATTACTGAAAATCCACAGAAAGTCACGAAACTGAAGAAATAGCAGGGAAGCCATTTCTGCCACCCCTTTTCCGCCTTCCGCAAAGCGATCACAGTCAGTATTGTGATAACAAATGCTATTCCGGTCAGGGCAAAAATGCCAATATATCCATCCGTCTCTGCTGCTCTCCAATAATCATCCATACCGGCACCCGTCATAATTCCGGATACCAGAATAAATGCAATGTAAATAGCAAGCAATCCTCCACTTTTCACCACACGTCCGGTCTGCTTTTCTATTTGCGCATAACGGCTCTGTACGACAAGTACCAGATGTGCTATCAGGAAAAACACACTATAAGCTACAACCGCAACACCAATCGACATGCCCTGTGTCCACACAATACAGCCTACAGCCGTCGGGAACAGAACTGTGGTACTGGCAAGCAAGATCAGCTGTGATGCTGTATGGAATCTGTGCACCGGTACACAGGCGCACAATATACTCAGGATCAGGATCAATCCCATTACCATCAAGACCTCCGCCATCGATAACCCGGAGGACATGGATAGTGGGTAAGCACAGAGCCAGCAGGAAGCAATTCCCAGCAGTCTGTGGATCAGCGAATCCCGTTTTCGACTCAACAATACCGTGCCTACGGTGATCACACCAATGATCAATGCTGCGGGAAGCATCCCGAAATTATGTAAGGACAGCGTATTGATCATGGTGGACAGGTACAAAGCCGCCATGCCGATCGCCGAAAATATCTGTGCTAGCTTCGGTAATTTTCTCCGGATCAACAGCTCTGCCAGCAGCACTACGCCCAGGGATACCGCATAGAGAGAGATTCCTTTGATCCATCCGTTCATGAAATACATTCCCATCAGCACCAGGGCTGTCAGGATAAATACGCCTCCCACCACCGACAGAGCTATGGTTCCAATGAGATATTCCGCATTCTGCTTTTTCTTCGCCCCCTGTACTACAGGCTCTGCTGCCGGCTGCACAGTGGACTGTCCTCTCGGTTGCTCAGCGAACTGTCCTGTCTGCTGCCCAGTGAACTGTCCTGTCTGCTGCCCAGTGAACTGTCCTGCCGGTTGCCCAACAGCCTGCCCTATCGGCTGTTTCTGCATGTGCTCCTGTGTAGAAGGCTGTACGGACTCCTGTATCTGCCCTGCGGCAGCACTTTCTGCTCTTTCCGCATTCAGTTGCTGTCTCTGATGCCAGTATTCCACGCTTTTATCCAGCTCCGCCTGTAACTGCTCCACATACTGGGGCTGTTTCTGTATTCTCGGGATCAGCTGCTGCACATACTGTGTAAAGATCGGATCGTTGGAACGCATCAGGTATTCCCTTGCCTGCTGTTCCAAAAGCTTTGCTCTGTCCTGCTGTGTATTCTGTTCCATATAATATCCTCCCGCATTGTATGATCTATTGCGTCATGTATGTTTTGTATCTCTCCATGTCCTGTCTGTGACAGTCCGCATGGATCAAAATACCGTCTTCCCTGTACTCCGTAGAAAAAACCTGTGCCTCTTCCATAAGATAGGAAGCTACATTCCCTGCGCTGTACGGGATCAGGAAAGTACAATCCACATTGTCCGCATAGACCTGCTGCTCAATGGCTTCTGCCAGTTCACGGATACCGGTATTCTGCCCTGCGGCGAGATACCAGTGCTCCTGTCTCTTCTGCGGCAGCGGTTCCATGCCGCATTTGTCTGCCTTATTATACACCACAATCTGCGGAATGTCACCTGCTCCCAGTTCCTTCAGAGTATCGGCAGTGACCTGCATCTGCTGTCTGTAATTTTCATCGGAAAAATCCACCACCTGGACCAGCAGATCTGCGTATTTTACCTCTTCCAGAGTCGAACGGAATGCCTTTACCAGACCGTGAGGCAGCTTATGAATGAATCCAACCGTATCCGTCAGGAAAAACGGCTTATTATGCCCTGTGTCTATGCTACGGACGCTGGTCTCCAATGTGGCGAACAGCATATCTTTTTCCATGACCGTCTTCTCCGGAAGCTCTCCGAACTGTTCCACCATGCGGTTCAGGATCGTAGACTTTCCCGCATTGGTATAGCCCACCAGCGCCACCTGCGGAGTCCGGGACTGCTGTCTTTTCCTACGCTGCACATCCCGGGTCCTGCTGACATCCTCCAGTTCCTTTTTCAGTTCCGTGATCCGGTGTTCGATCTTACGTCTGTCCAGCTCCAGCTTCTTCTCACCGGTACCCTTGTTACTCATGCTGCCGCTGGCGCCGCCCTGACGGCTCAGTGCATCGTACATGCCCACCAGTCTCGGAAGCATGTATTGCAGTCTCGCTGTCTCCACCTGCAGTTTGGCTTCTCTGGTCTGTGCACGTATGGCAAATATGTCAAGGATCAGATTCGTCCGGTCAATGACGGTAAGCTCCAGCTCTTTCCCTAGATTTCTCACCTGCGAAGGCGTCAGGGAATTGTCGAATACAACCTCCTGCGCACCTCTTTCCTCCGCCAGTCTGCGTACCTCAGCCACCTTGCCCGTTCCGATATACAATGCTTTGTTCACATGATCCAGCCGTTGTACGATCTGGCCCACGACTTCCTTCTCCGCGGCTTCTGCCAGACTTGCCAGTTCTTCCATGGAATGTTCAAAATCCGCTTCTTCCCCGATGTCCACACCGACTAACAGCACCTTTACCGGTGCCTCCTGCATCTGTTCTTCCCTCATATAAAAATATATCCTTTTAAAATCATTATTTTGTCTCTAATTCAAACCAGAATTCCACACCGTTGGTGTAATTGATCACACCGTAAGGCTGGTTCATGGAATCCATGATTGCCTTCACGATGGACAGTCCCACACCGCTGCCGCCGTATTTTCTGGTTCTGGCTTTATCTACTTTATAGAATTTCTCCCAGATGTGGCCGATAGAATCCTCCGGGATCGGCTTGCCGGTATTGAATACCGATACGCGCACCCTGCCATCCTTCTGTTCCATTTTGACATCGATGATCTTCTCACCCTCGCAGTGATTCACCGCGTTGGAGAAAAAGTTCATAAATACTTCTTCTATTTTAAATTCATCCGCCCAGGCATAGATGGGAGGATACTCTTCCATCCGCACCGTGATATCGTTCTGTTTGGTCAGAATTGCCGCCGACTGGATATAATTCTTCACCAGTGCCGTAATGTCGAAACGCTCCATAGTCACCACATCGTTGCCGAATTCCAGCTGGTTCAGCGTCAGAAGCTTTTTCACCATGTTGTTCATCTTCGCCGCTTCATCCACGATGACATCACAGTAGAACTGTCTGCTCTCGGGATCATCATTGACGCCCTCCTGCAGTCCTTCCGCATAGCCCTGGATCAGAGCGATGGGAGTCTTCAGTTCATGGGAGACATTCGCCAGGAACTCCTTACGCATTTCATCGATAGCTTCCTTTTTCTCCACATCCCGCTGCAGCTCATTATTCGCAGTCTTCAGTTCCGAAATCGTCTGTTCCAGGGAATCGGACAGTTTATTAATGTTCTCTCCCAGCAGATCGATCTCATTGTGAGCCCTGCCCTGATATTTTGCTTCAAAATCCAGCTGTACCATCCGCTGTGAGATATCGTTCAGCTCCAGGATCGGCTTCGTCACACGCCTGGAGACAAACCAGATAATAATACCACCCGCCAGTGCTCCCAGACAGCCGATCATCATATAAAACCGATTGGCGATCCTGGAACTCTCCTGAATACTGGAGAGCGGTGTCTGCATGATAAAAGAAATTCCGGTGTTCAGCCTTCCGTAGATCTCTAAATATTCCTTATTCTCCTGCCCGGTTCTCTGGATCACATAGTCATCACCGTTCTCGATGATCCGCTCATTATCCGGAAACGTTCCAAAGCCGAACACATAGCCGATCAGACGGTTCTCCAGTCTCTCGCCGCCGTTGATGGATACATATTTCATGTTGGAATTCACGTCCATGACACATACTGTCATGTTATAGCTTCTGCACACATCATCCAGCTCATGTGCGAATTCTTCCGAGCCATAGCTGTCACTCTCCGCCGCCTGCTTGATCGTCTCATAAGCATCGTGAATGACATCCAGCTTACTCTGCATATAGACTCTGCCTAAAAACATGTAATTCAGCAGCAGGCACAAAAGGATCGTCCCGATCATCAGCCCGATAAATATCCAGGCGAACTGTCCTCTGATGGAATGCACTTTTTTCTTCTGCTGTTTATTCTGCTGTTTCATCCATTTTGTACCCCATTCCCCATATGGTCTTGATGAGATTGCCTTCCTCGCCCAGCTTGCTGCGCAGCTTCTTCACATGGGTATCAATGGTACGGGCATCCCCGAAGTAATCATAGTTCCATACGTTGTTCAGTATCTTCTCTCTGGACAGGGCAATTCCCTTATTTTCCATAAAATAGGTCAGAAGTTCGAATTCTTTATAGCTTAAGTCCACATCTTTGCCGTCTATGATCACGCGGTGTGCTGTCTTATCTACCGTGATCCCGCCGCAGGTCAGTGCTTCGTCCTGCCCTAACTGGTTCGTCCTGCGTAGGATCGCTTCCACCCGCGCCACCAGGATCTTGGGGCTGAAGGGTTTGGAAATATACTCGTCCACTCCCAGCTGAAAACCCTGCAGCTCGTCTCTCTCATCTCCGCGGGCTGTCAGCATAATAATAGGAACTTTGGAGTTCACACGGATCTCCCGGCATACCTGCCAACCATCCATTTTCGGCATCATGACATCCAGAATGATCAGGGCAATATCCTTATCCTTATAAAAAATATCCAGTGCCTCCTCGCCGTCTCCGGCCTCCAGCACCTCAAAATTACTCTTCACCAGGAAATCCCGGACCAACTTACGCATCCTGCTCTCATCATCTACTACCAGTATTTTCAGTCTGTCCATACATACCCTCACCTTTCTGTTGTAGACATAGTATAGCGCGAAAATATGTCAATTCTGTGAAACCTCAATCTCCGTATTCCCTGTATTTTCAGTATTTTCTATATGTAATTCTCTCTCTTTTTCCCGCACTGTCTGCTCTCTCTGGGTCAGTTCCTGTTCCCAGGAAGCGTATTTATTCTGAAGATTCCGTTCGTAATTCAGGATATTGGGTTGGTCGGAATTCAATGTGATCACAAACATGGCAATGATTGCCACGAGCATCACGATATTCATGATCACCGACAGGCAAAGACCCGCCTTTTTGCCCCCATCTTCCGGCATCGGCTGGATCCGTCTTCTGGCAGGGGACGTCTTCGTCCTGACATCAGCAAAGCTTGTCCACAGCGGGATCGGAGGTACTTCCTCCCCCAGTTCTTCTTCCCGAGCGTGCAGCTCTCCCTGCAGCTCCCTGAGGTACTCCAGTCCTACCGGGGTGCGGAACACCCGGTCTTCCAGCGCTTTTTTATAAATGGCAAGAACCGACTGCATATCCGCATGATCAATGTGCTTATCCAGATAGGCGATCTTCTGCCGTTCCTGCTCCGCAAGTCCGGCATCCTTCTCGGAATAGAAAGCGAAGCCGGACACTACATGTTCTCTCTGTTCTACATCCATTTACAGTTTTTCCTCCGTTGTATCTGCCGCATTCTGCAGTAAGATATGCTCTCCCTGCACCAGGGGATAATGCACGGGAATCTCCCCATCCAGGTTCTCCCGGTACATATCCACGGCTGTGATCTGGTGATTCTCATAGGTAGTATAATAATAAATCCCCCTGTCTGCATTGCAGCAGGAAGTATAAATGGTGATCTCATACTTACCGTTTTCCAGACGGCAACACCCTCTCGTCTGAGCCACACTTCCTAAGATATGGAAAAACTGACTGACGCTTTCAGACTCCGAGGTCCCCGATACAGAATTCATTTTCGTAAAAGCCACCCGGACAAAACGGGAGGCAGAGGACAGATCGCCGGGCAGTCCCATGGCTCCCATGCCGCGGCTGTACGGCTGCAGCTGAAGTTGCTCCGAGAAACGGTTCACCGGCTGGTCCGGAGACAGATAGCTGTAATCATTCAACCGGAACAGCTGCTTGTCAAAGGGAGGATTGTTCGTCAATACTCCTACGGGATTGTCATAGATGTTCAGTCCCTCCTCGACTGCCTCTATCGTGATCGCCTCGTCCCTGTCCGCCAGGATCCAGTGCAGCTGTGATGTCGGAAACTGCTCACTGAACCGCGTATCCACCAGATTGATGTGGGCTAACAGCGTCCGGGCTTCCTGCACCGTAGCACACTGTCCCAGGATCCAGGGAATGAACTCGAACTGTGCGATATTGTCTCTGCCCTCCTTGGGCTTACAATATACGGCGTTGCCCGCGAAATTAAGGCCTGCCATGCCCAGACCCTTCTCATTGACCGCATCATAATACAGCGGATAATCCCCTACCATATGAGCGATACCGATCATGGCATAATGCTCAGTCAATGCATTCTGATGCCGTAACTGAAAAGAATAATTACGCGGTGTCACCACCACTTCTTCTCCATAATTAAATTCATAATCAAAAGTTCTGCCAAAATAAAAATCCTGCGATCTATAAGTTGCTGCTGTGCACATAGTGGTCTCCTTTACTGTTTTCAGGTCAATATAGATTACTCTTAGTCTATAGCATTTGCAGAATGATTGCAAGTATGCGAAAAACGTTGACGCATCGCAAAAAACGTGTTAATATTAAGGGACAAAAAGAGTGCTACCGTACAGCAACGGTTCACCTTAGTTTATAGTTCTAAAAAAGCAACTTGTACCTTTGGTGGAGGCGGTTGCTTTTTTAATGTTTTCGTTAAATTTCCCATTCGTATCACCTCCGATAATACTGGAAGTTCTCAAAATGTTCCCATTTTGGCGAAAGGCGAACCGCTTACCGTTTTGGCAGCACCCACGTTTATTATAAGGTATATAGGGGTGTTTTCCTATGATTTTCTACGAAATAAGTATACAAAATTCAGCATACTGAAATTGGCTATTTTCACGGATTTGGATTTTGTGCATTTTTACCAAGTGCCGTATTACTGGTATTTTCAGGCTGTTCACAGCAAAAAGGTTCCACCGGAATCTCCGGCGGAACCTTTTTATGTTAGTTTTTACACAACTAATTGTAATAATGTTTTGGATCAAACTGTGGTTAAGATTACTGTAACAGAGACAGTACACCCTGGTTTGCCTGGTTGGACTGTGCAAGCATAGCCTGACCTGCCTGAGCCAAAATGTTGTTGTTGGAATACTTAACCATCTCAGTTGCCATATCAGTATCACGGATCTGGCTTTCTGCGCTGGTGGTATTCTCAACTACGTTGTCCAGGTTGTTGATGGTGTGCTCCAGACGGTTCTGAACAGCACCAAGTGCGGAACGCTGGGTAGATACTTTCTGGATTGCTGCAGAAATACGATCAACTGCTGCTGTCGCATCATATTCAGTATCAACTTTAAGATTCTTCACTCCAATTCCTGCGGCACTCATAGAAGATATTTCTACACCAATTTTATTATTGGATGAAGAATCCGCACCTACATGAAGATTAAAGGACAGTTTTCCATTTACATCAAACTGCTCTAGATATCCTGTACCGTCTGTTTTCTTAGCATCAGCAACTGCTATAGCAACATTTGCGTCATTGTCATTTCCAGTTTTTCCTGCATCACTGGTATAATAATGTTGAGCATCCGTGGTTCCATCAGCATTTTTTCCGGCAAGAACATTTTCAGCCGACACTTCCTTACCATCTTTATCATAAAGTTTTGTTACATATGCATAATCTTTATTAGCTTTAGCAATCTTATCATCAGTCTGTCCATTTGCAGAAGTATCTGTATAAATCTTCTGGCCTTTTTCTAATGCTTCTTTCAATTGTGCAGTAGTTAATGCAGTATCTGATCCTTCTGCATATAAGTCTCCGGCAACGGCATATCCTGACTGTATAAAAGTTGCTTTATCGGTTGTAGTGCTGTCACCTTTTAACAAATATGCTTCATTAAATTTTGTTGTTTCAGATACACGATCAATTTCTGTCGTTAACTGATCAATTTCATCCTGAATATACTGCCGATCATCTGCACTATTGGTGCCGTTTGCAGACTTTACTGCCAGCTCATTCATTCTCTGCAACATATCCTGAACTTCGTTCAGAGCACCTTCAGCGGTCTGTACTGCACTGATACCATCCTGTGCATTGGAAGAAGCCTGTGTCAGACCTCTGATCTGCTTTCTCATCTTCTCACTAATAGACAGGCCTGCTGCATCATCTGCTGCACGGTTGATCTTATAACCGGAAGACAGTTTCTCTGTGGACTTTGCCTGAGTTTTTGTGGTTAATCCTAACATTCTGTTAGAGTTCATAGCTGTTAAGTTGTGTTGTACTACCATAATAATTTACCTCCATGTGTAAAAAAGTGTTGCAGATACATCCGTTTATCTGCGGTGTGTGGTTAATAGTTACTGCGGCCCTAGGATTCCGCATTGTTAGCAAGCTTTTGTCCCACAGTATCTAAAGTTATTTGTTCTGTACGATCACGACGTTGGATTTTTTCTTCTTGGCGGTACCTTCCGGATTCTTGTAATACTTCGGGATCGTCGCCAGAAGCTCCGGATCCTGGATCCGTTTTTCAATGGCCTTGCTTCGTACGATGTTCACATCCTTAGGGGCGTCGATCATAATACGTGTCTGTCCGCCGCTGCTTCCCAAAAATACAATCTTCACATCGTCTCCGATCATCAGAAACTCTTCATCTCTCACCGATAATCTCAGCATAGCCATTCCTCCTTGAATCGATTATTTCCTTATAACTTGCTGTGTTTTGGAAATACTGATCGTAATGTAACAAACTTGATATTGTGTTACCCTTGTGTTCAGAGTATGATCTCCTGAAAAATTTTATCCCGGTCATCCTGCTCAATGCCAAGATATCGTTTAGTCACTTCATAAGACGAATGATTATAGATGCTGACCAGCATTGCCGGCTGTACGCCCTGCTGCCAGGCATGATATCCGAAGGTTTTGCGAAGGGAATGACAGCAGATCACGCCGGGGATATTGTAATAAGCTGCCACCTTTTTGATGATGCGAAAAGCCTGCACCCGACTGATGGGTTCATTTTTATTGCTGTGGGGAAAAAGATACTTTTCTGGCTGAATAGGTTTTCGCTCCTTTTGAAGCTGTGCCTGATAATTTTGAAGACATGCGTGAATATTATGATTGATATAGATGCAGGAGGTCTTTCCCGTCTTCTGCTCAATGATCTCAATATGCTCCTGCCATCTGTTTTGAGAAAAGTTATAAACATCTTCCCACCGCAGTGTAAGCAGATCCGAAATCCTCAGTGCAGTATTCAAGCCCAGGATCACTAACAATTGGTTTCTGGCATTGGGGTGGATTTCCTTATAGTAGTTTTTAAAATTTTTCAGATCCTCCAGGTTACGAATTGGTTGTGCTGTATTCATCTGATTCCTCCTAGAAATTAGTGTAGGCCGCATAAAACCAGCGTTTTTTATATATCTGTGAACTATAACATATACTTTCCGGGGCTGCATTTACTTTGGCAAATGAGGGGTTCAATTTTTTCAAAAAAGGGGTTAAGTTTTCTGCGAGCGTACCGATATACTATGTGAAAGCAAAAAGGTAACACAATATCAATTGTGTTACCTTTTTTATTTACACACGCAACTATTAATTCAAAAATGGAACCCCAAATCAACTTCGGAGTCCCATTCTATTTTTTAATTCAGATTCAATTTCTGTCCCACACGGATCTTATGTAAATCCTTGATCTGCGGGTTTTTGGCTTTCAGTTCCACCAATGACATATGGTTGCGTTTGGCAATGGCAGACAGGGTATCTCCTGCTTTCACTGCATAATCGCCACTGTTAAAATATACGGTCTCCTTCGGTTGTTCCGCGGTTACCGTTACCATGTAATCACCACCCTGTTTTAGAGCAAACATGGACTGACCATTCCTGGTCACGGGGAAGGAGCCACAGTATTCCAGTTGTTTCTTCTCGGCATTATAACGATAAAGATTTGCGTATTTTCCGCTGTTTTCTGCTCCGACATTCACATGAATGTTCACAGCTACCGGGAATGCTCCGGTGTCTTTTACAGACAGCTGTTTTGTAGCTTCTGCCTTCTTGGATGCCACCATGGCTGCCGGGATATTCCGGGCTTTGCTGTCCACGGTGAGATCAATGTTCTGTAATGCATTCAGGGCTGTGCCTTTCAGATCCTGTCCGCTGATGCTGACTGCCACACCGTTGCCGCTATGAAGTGCCAGGGTCATGTTTGAGCCTTTGATGCTTCCCAGCACTGCGGCAGGGAGTCTGGTCTCTCCGGAGCATACGATATTCATGTTCACACTGTTAATATTCGGATTCTGTGTCACTTCCGCGATCTTTGCCTGTACGTTGGAAGTCACGGTATTCCAGTCTACTGTCTGTACCGGTGCAGATGTATCCTTGTCCGCAGAGCTGCTCTCTGTTTCCGGTGCTGTTGCAGGTGTCGGGGTTGCGGTCGGCTGTGGTGTAACTACAGGTGCCGGGGTAGCTTCTCCGGTCTTGTTCAGGTACATATCGTCCCAGGATCCCCAGGCTCCGGCAGATGCGGTTGCCCGGATTCCTACCGTAACTTTTGTTCCATCCTTAGTTATCTCGATATTCTGTACCTCCGGATTGCTCCAGTTCTTCCAGCCGTTTAATTCGCCTTGTGCTGTCTGTGTCTTACCATCTACGGAGACATAGACCTCGTAGCTGTCTGCTGCTAAGTTTCCACCACCCTGAAGATATCCTCCGAACCGATAAATTCCTGAATCCAGCGTAATTGTCTGTGTTACATCATAGGTAAAATCACTGTCATTGTAGAAATGCAGATATCCGTTTCCATCTTTGGAGTCCTTGCCATCCATCAGGACTTTAATACCGGTTCCGCTTAATGTCCATGCGTTGTCTCCATCCTCAAACCGGGGATTGATCAGAAGGTTCTGCGGATTCACGGTGATCACGCATTTCGTCTGATAGGTCTCTCCTTCCAGAGATACTGTTCCGTTCACAGTATATTTTCCTGCTGCGTTGGTGTTGACTGCGGCAACATCCTGTGCGTTCCAGGTTACGTTTTCTGGTCCGGAAGTATAATTTGAATAGATAACGTTTACCGTCTCCGGTAAAGTAAAGGTACTTCCTAATTCTATCTCGATTGCATCTGCATTTTTAACAGTGCTGATTTTTTTAGCCGTCTCCGCACCTGTTTTTACATAACTGAATATCTTTAAGGTTTCCAGGGGATGACCCGAGGCATCAAACAATGCCTGATTGTCTATTGCGGATCCGCCGTACCATTTTCCGGCATCCTCGGCATCATATTCTTTCGCATAGGAAGCTGCCCAGCCGGAACCATATTTTTCCCAGGCTGCCTTATTCGTTGCAAGGGTCTGCTCGGCATCTTCTGCTTCCGGATCATACACTTTTACAGGGATCCATGCAGGCTCCCAATAAAACACTCCGATACCTTTGTTCATTTCTGCGACGGTATTGATCACCTCACGCAGTTCCTGCGCCTGTCCATAGATGCTGAAGTCATAATCCATGCCTGTATCGTTATTACCTTCGCGGACGGTATTTGCATGACCGTCACTGTCCTCTAAGCCGGTCGCCCAGGAGGTCTCCGCTACCATGACCTCTTTTCCGTAATTTTCCGTAATCGCATTTAACTGGTTCTTAAGGTTATCCAAGGTTCCATGCCAGTACGGATAATAAGAAGAGGCAAATACATCATATTCCACACCTGCTTTGGCTAATTCATCGGCATAGGTCATATAATTCTGTTTCTCAGGATTTGCAAAATGCACTACTGCCTTGATTACTCTGCTCCGCTCCTGCTCCACCTGTTGGATTGCTTCACATCCGGCGCGGAAAATTGCTGTGGTATTAGCGTTCTCCAGACCGCTCTCTCCGGCAATTCCGTTGTTTGTCTCATTACCGACCTGTACCATTCCAACATCGACGCCTGCATCCAGTAAAGTGTTCAGGCTATTCATCGTATAATCTTTTACCGCTGCTGTCTTTTCCGCAATCGTCATGTCTGCCCAGGCTTTCGGTGCCTTCTGCTTGGCAGGATCTGCCCAGAAATCGGAATAATGGAAATCGATCAGAACCCGCATTCCGGCTTCGGTAGCCAGTTTACCCATGCCTACGGCTTTCAGCAGGTCATTATTGCCACCGCCGTAGCCGTTACCGGATGCATCGTAAGGGTTATTCCATACACGGATACGTACGTAGTTAATACCGCTATCTTTCAGCAACTTAAAAAATCCGGCATCATCCAATTCATTTCCTTCAAAATCATAATATTTTACACCGCTGTCTTTCAGAGCTCTGTAGGATGAGATGTCCACACCGCCGATGAAATCACTCGTCAGTCCGTTTACCTTTTCCACATTGATTCCGGCTTTTACTACAGTTGCGCTTTTTAATTCATCTTTCGCTTTTTTCAGATTTGTGATCTTCTCTTCGATTTCTGTGACGGTTGTGGAAGTATAATCGCCATTCAGTGCCTGCAGGAAGTTCTCGCTTGCTGTCATGGATTCCTGCAGAGCTTTCCAACTGTCAGCAGTATAATCTGTCTCTTTTAATGCTTTATATTCTGTGATCAGACTCTGTAATTCTTCTGCCTTTGCTGTTTTTGCAGCCTGAATTTCAGCATCACTTGCTTTCGTCACCAGGATGTCATCTATCTTCAGATAGCCGCCTGCTGCAATATCCAGAGAAATGGTAATGGTGAGCTTCGTACCTGCCTCCACGGTTAATGCATCGGTCTCTGCAAGAGTATAAACATCCCAGCCTCCTGCGGTCAGATCCGCCGATACTTTTCTATCTCCGGCTGTAAGGCTGATGGTTCCGGTCACGTTCTCTCCGGCTGTCAGGAAAGATGCTTTATAGTTACCGGCATCGGATGCTGTCACCGTAGTAGCAGCTGTCAGATTCTGTGCCGTTGCCGAGTAGTAGTTCCAGACAGTTGTAGTATTATTACCGGCGCCGGTATCTGCTTTGGAGGTAGCACTGCTGTCTACACTCCAGGTCTGTGACCAGTCAGACATATCTGCCGGATCGGTTCCTTCCTCAAAAGTCTTGAAATACAGAACATTGTTCTCCGGTGCAGGAGTGACAGAAGCTTCCGGCGTAGCTGTGGGCTCCGGGGATTCGGTTGCTTCCGGTGCCGGAGTCTCTTCTGCTGAATTCGAAGCCTTCTTCGTAAGTGTCAGAGTATCGATATAGATCCATGCACCATTTTTACTGGTAATCTGGAATCCGACTTTATAGTTGCTGACAGCTTCTGCCACCGTAAATTCATCTTTGAACATGGCATATTCTTCCGTCAGTTGTGTCGATTTCTCTGACACATTCCAACTGCCGTCTTTTGTTGCATGGTACAGAGCAATCGTGCCGTCACTTCCACTGCCATCTTTAATGTATCCCGTTACAGTATAGCTTCCGGCTTCCAGCGAACCGATTTCCTGATACATGCAGACAGTTCCATCTGCTTTATCAAAATCGATCTCCAGTCCGCAGCCGCCTGCCTGCTTGGCCCAAATAGAATATTTTACCTGACTTGTGCAATTCCAGGTATCTCCTTCAAAATACCAATTTTGATTCGCCCAAAAGTCTGCGGCATCCGTGCTGTCTCCCATTTCGTCATCGCCCATATCACCGTCCGTAAATAGATTCGTCTCCTCCGCTTTTACCCGGGTCAACGGTCCGTATGGACTTAAGCTTCCTGCGATAAGAGCCGTTGCACACACAAATGCCAGACTTCTCTTCCAGTCTCTTTTCTTCATAATGCACCTTCCCTTTCTTCTTTCCGACCAGTGTCCCGCACCGGCCGGACTGCTATATCCCACTTAGCATCCTCCCTGTGGTGCGCAACTTGTTTGCGCAACCGTTTGCTCTGCTATGTTTGGATTATAACATGTGCATTTTGTATTTTAAATTGACAATAAT
>QRFC01001978.1_pt1 | contig 15878 bp, 13 predicted proteins | sample 1861061 | NCBI WGS metagenome assembly QRFC01 (sample SAMN09711282, study PRJNA482702) | Human gut metagenome, whole genome shotgun sequencing project.
CAATGAATTTTTGACTTTTCTGAAATCTGGTACTCAACAAACGCTCTTATTGTGTCCGTTGTAAAGTGAAGGGACATTTCACGGAGGAATCTTCGGGGAGTACGATTTTGGGAGATTAGCAAGCACAGCCGGTGTATATACACACGGCGATTTTGGATTAAGGAAACCCTCCCCTTAATCCCGAAAATGCTTGTTGGGATGTCTCCCAAACCCTCTATCTTTACGAAAGGACAAACCGCTTATGGCAAACAGAACACGACCAAATCAGATACTCTTCTTTGTTTCAGATGACGAGAAGCGGATTATCAAAGGAAAGATGAAACAGCTTGGTACAAAGAACATGGGAGCGTATCTTCGTAAGATGGCGATTGACGGTTACATCATCAAAGTGGACTACACGCAGCAGAAGAAACTTGCCGCCGCAGTATCTCGTGCAGCGGCAAATATCAATCACATTTGCCGCCGAATTAACTCCACAGGACACTTCTATGAGGACGATGTTGCAGAGCTGAAAGAAAGGCAGGCTGAGATATGGCGATTACTAAAATCAAGCCAATCCGAGGAACTGTGAACAAGGCTCTCGCATACATTCTTGATCCGCAGAAAACAGATGACCAGCTCTATGTCGCTTCCTATGGTTGCGCTGCCAGCGATGCCGCAGCGAAGGAATTTGAGTGGACAAGAAATCTTGCTGCTCAACAAGGAATGCAGATGCCGAAGGTGATCGCCCGACATCTAATCCAATCCTTTGCGATTGATGAAGTCACGCCGGAACAAGCGCATGAAATCGGTAAGCAGTTTGCCGACGAATGGCTCAAGGGAAAGTATGAGTACGTGATTGCAACGCACATCGACAAGGGGCATTGCCACAATCATATTATCTTCAACACAGTCAACTATGTAGACTTTCATGCGTACCGAAGCAATAAGAAAACCTATCGTGAGATGCGGCATCTAAGTGATGAGATATGTGCTGAACACGGGCTGTCAGTTATTCCTCCCTCTCAGGGAAAAGGCATGGACTACAAAGAATACACCGAAGCCAAACGCGGTACAAGTTGGAAGCAAAAACTCAAGCAGACCATTGATCGCTGTGTAATCACAGCAAAGGACTACGATGAGTTTTTGAAGCTGATGCAGGACGCCGGATATGAAATCAAAACCGGCAAATACATCTCCTTCCGTGCCGAAGGGCAAGAGCGTTTCACCCGTGCAAAAACCATCGGAGATAACTACACCGAGGACCGGATCAAGGAACGCATTCAAGGACGCAATGCCCGCAGACGGCAGATGCAGAACGGTAGGAAGAACATCTCTCTCATCAGTGATATTCAAAACAGAATTAAGCAGATCGACAGCAAGGGCTTTGAGCATTCTATGAAGATTAAGATCCTCAAAGAAGCCGCCAGAACGCTCAATTACCTCACTGAGAACGAGCTACTTCAATATGCCGATCTTGAAAAGAAAGTCGAAGACATCCATAGTTCTTATGAGCGTACCGGCGCTGACTTGAAAGTCGTTGAAGCGCAGCTCCGAAAGGTGCAGCCGCTTATCAAGAATATCTCAACCTATCAAAAGCTCAAGCCGGTCTATGATGCCTACTCAAAGACGAAGAACAAGCAGAGTTTTCGAGCTGCGCACGAGGCAGAGCTTGTCGTTTTTGAAGCAGCAAAGAGTACATTGCTTGCTATGCAAGATGGCGAAAAACTTCCAAGTATGAAGTCTCTGCAAGCCGAGCAGCAACGCCTTTTGGAAGAGCAGCAGCGTCTCTACGACGAACGAGCAAGGCTCAAAAAAGAGGCTAAAGTGATTGATACCATGAAGGCAAATGTCGATGATTTCCTCAGTCCAACGCTTTCACAGGAGCATGAAAAAGCCAAAAGTAGCGAGTTGGAATAACCACCAAAGCCTGAGCCGTATGAATAAATCGGCTCAGGCTTTCTTCTTCGTAATGCGCTCCATGAACTTGAAATATATTTTGAATTTTTGGAGCATCGTATTGAAAATTTGAAGCGTTTGGTGTATAATATAATAAGTCTCACTATAAACGTTTGAGAGAGGTGCTTTTATGAAGATAAGCTATAAGAAATTATGGGTCATGCTCATCGAAAGAGAGATCCCAAAATCAACTTTACGCAAGGATATAGAGCTGTCTCCTGGCACGATGAGTAAGCTCAATAAGAACGAGGATGTAGCTCTCTCTGTTCTGCTGCGCATTTGCGACTATTTGAATTGTGACATTGGAGATATATGTGAAGCTGTGCGAACGGGCAAGAAGTAGGTCCGAGTTTTCGTGCGGCTATTTTGTTATAGGTAGAGAAAAATACCTCAGCGAAAGGAGCATATATGGATGTCCTTGAGAATGCTGTGACTGAGAAAAATGCCCTCGTTGAAGCGGAGGCGTTTCCCACAGATGATCGAGTCACCTACAAAGACAGCACCTATGAAATTGTTTCTAAGGTTGCATATTTGATTGGTGTTCCGAAACGAATTTTTGATAATGAGCATGAAGCACCCAAAATAGAGATATACGAAAAACTTGATGCAGACAAAACGGCACGGATAATCCGTCATTTGTGTATCATAAGGACAGCGATTGAAAGAAACTTCAAGCATATCAACGAGCGCATGAAGTTTAGTTATCTCTCAATCAGCAGTATGCCGGAATACGTGCCGCAGGATAGCCTTCAACAACTAAATGCGGATGGCATTAGTTTTATAAAGAAGTCCAGCACGAAGCTAAGTCAGCATATCGTTGAGATAAACAAGCTGATTTCTGATCGGATCAATAATTGCAAGAAGCTATTTCCTCTTTGGCTGAATTGGCTGTATGTAAAAAACCTCTTTCTCATGCCAGATGGCTTGAAAGAGGAAGGGACAAAAGCAGCAGCAGATATTTATTACGCTCACTTGCTCTTTTATCCTTACCAGATGTATATAAACTGGGAACCGGAGGATGTCGGTAATCTGCTCTATAACGATAAAAAATTCGTGACGCTGCTTTATCAAATGAACGGTGACTACTTTACAGAGTACAGTAAAGTTTCTGATGCTGGAAGTTACATTAAAGGAAGCATCTACGAGTTTATTGGTAGCAGCGAAAAGGTTGTCGTAGTGGTAGATTGTGAAAACTCTGATCCGTACAAGCTCTGCGCTACGCTCAAGAATCTTGACTATCAGTACACACAGAAGATAGCATCCATCATCCTGTTTGATGATGTGCATAGTGCATCTGCTTGGCGTATTCTGGATAGTTTTACCCACATCCCGGTCGAACACATGATGACCGAACGGGTAAAGCAGAACAAGTCTCTGGTCGATGTGATGCTGATTGCCCGAACTTGTCAGGAGCATTACAAAAACAATGTGGATTCCTTTATTTTGGTGTCCAGCGACTCCGACTATTGGGGACTGATTTCTTCTTTACCGGAGGCTCGGTTCCTTGTCATGATAGAGCGCGAAAACTGCGGACCGGATTTGAAGAACGCACTTGTCAATGCCGGTATATTCTATTGCTACATTGATGACTTCTACTCCGGCAATGCAGAGGATATTAAGATCGGCGCCCTGTTCAAAGAGATGTATCATTACATAGATCAGGCGGTGCGGCTGAATATCTACGAGATGTTCACAGAGGCGTTAAGAGCGACTCGAATTGAAATGAGTTCTTCGGAACAGAAACAGTTTGTGGACAAGTATTTGAAAACGATGCAAATGTCCATTGCGGATAATGGCGATGTGACATTGGAAATAAGACGAAAATGAGTCCGTTATATCGGACAGTAGCCGTGATAGAATAAAATGAGGATCGGTTGGCAACCAAAAATGATCCTCAAGTATTGGAGATGAAGATATGGCATACCAGAGCGAAGCGGCTCTTGAGCAACAATTCATAGAGCAGCTAAACAAGCAGGAATACAGCACAGTCGATATTCCTGATTATGACGCATTGGTGGAGAACTTCAAAGTTCAGTTTGAAGCCTTCAATGCGCCCAAACTTGATACGCCTATCACCGATAAAGAGTGGGAGCGTATCTTTAACCTCATGCTTGGAAAGTCCGTGTTCCAGAGCGCAAAAATTCTGAGAGACAAGTTTGTCCTTGAGCGTGAGGATGGGACGAAGGTTTACCTTTCCTTCTTCGATCAGGATCACACCAAGAATATCTTCCAAGTTACACATCAGACAACGGTTGTAGGCAAGTATGTCAACCGCTATGATGTAACGATTCTTGTGAATGGCTTGCCGTTGATTCAGGTCGAGTTAAAGCGCAGGGGGATTGACATTCGAGAAGCAGTCAATCAGGTCATGCGCTATAAGAAGCACTCCTATAACGGACTGTATCACTTCATTCAGCTTTTCATTGTCTCCAACGGCGTTGATACCAAATACTTTGCCAACTCCGACAGGGACTTGATGTATAGCCTCGCCTTCTTCTGGACGGATTTCAACAACATCCGTATTACCAACCTGAAGGACTTCTCAATCTCTTTTCTGGCAAGGGATCACATCATCAAGATGCTGACACGCTATACCATCCTGAACGATACGGATAAGATTCTGATGGTTATGCGCCCCTATCAGGTGTATGCCGTAGAAGCCCTTATAAGGCAGGCTACGCTCACAAATCGCAACGCCTATATCTGGCATACCACCGGTGCAGGAAAGACGCTGACATCCTTTAAGACAGCTCAAATCCTCGCAGCCAATCCGAACATCAAGAAGGTTATCTTCCTTGTTGACCGTAAGGACTTGGACTCTCAGACCACCGAAGAGTTTAACAAGTTTGAGGCTGGCTCTGTGGATGTCACAGATCGCACAGACATTCTTGTGCGGCAAATGAAGGATAAGAACCGGCAGCTCATTGTCACGACGATGCAGAAGATGGCAAATGCCGTTAAGCGTCCTCAATACGAAAAGGTAATGGACGCATACCGTGACGAAAAGGTTGTCTTCATCATTGATGAATGCCACCGCAGCCAGTTCGGAGATATGCACAAGGATATTGTTCGGCATTTCAAGAAAGCGCAGTTCTTTGGCTTTACCGGTACGCCCCGTTTTGAAGTGAACGGAAAGACGGAGGGCAAGATCACACAGACCACCGAAATGCTGTTTGGGGAATGTTTGCATAACTATCTGATCAAGGATGCTATCTTCGATAACAATGTCCTCGGTTTCCATATTGAGTACATAAAGACGATGGAAGGCGATTTTGACTGGGACGATCCGACATTGGCTGACGCGATTGATGTTGGCGAACTCTATATGTCTGATGAGAGAATGTCCCTCATTGCAAACCACATCGTCCAGAACCACAAAGCCAAAACGAGAAATGGTCAGTACACGGCTATCTTTGCCGTTTCCTCCATTGAAGCTCTTGTCAAATATTACGACATCTTCAAGAAAATCAAACACGATCTGAATATTAGCGGTATCTTTTCCTATGGGCAGAACGAAGATGCTGAGGGCAAGGACGAGCATAGCCGGGATGCCTTGGAGCGTATCATCAAGGACTATAACGAGATGTACGGCACGAATTTCTCTACCGACACCTTCTCTGCATATCACAAGGATATTTCAGATCGAGTCAAAGGAAAGAAAACAAAGTCGCTGGACATTCTTATCGTCGTGAATATGTTCCTGACCGGCTTTGACAGCAAGCAGCTCTCTGTGCTGTATGTGGACAAGGATTTGAAGTATCATGATTTGCTGCAAGCCTATTCTCGCACGAACCGTGTCGAGAAAGAAACCAAACCGTTTGGTATCATCATTTGCTACCGCAACCTCAAGAAACGGACAGATGATGCGCTGACGCTCTTCTCCAAGAGTCAGGACACCTCCGGCATTGTCGTTCCGGGCTATCAGTATTTTGTTGAGAAGTTCAATGAAATGGTTATGAAGCTCAAGGAAGTGGCACTCTACCCTGAGTCCGTCGATACCATGCAGAGCGAGGATGACCAGAAGAAGTTTGTCATCACTTTCCGTGAGCTGACAAAATACCTCCAATCCTTGCAGACATTCATTGAGTTCAGCTTTGATCAAGATGCGCTCATCATGTCCGAGCAGGAGTATCAGGACTACAAGAGCAAGTATCTGATGCTTTACTCCCGGCAAAAAACTGATCGAGAAGTCGTATCTGTCCTGAATGATGTGGACTTCTGCATTGAGATCATGGAGAGTGACCGCATCAATGTTGCCTATATCATGAACTTGATCCGCAACATCCACTTTGATGACAAGAAGCAGAAGGACTACGACATCAAGCACATCAAGGAAGAATTGAGCAGGACGGATAATCCGCAGTTGCTTCGCAAGGTTGAAATTCTTCAAGCGTTCTTGGATCGTGTCGTTGTTGGACTTGAAAGTGCGGATGAGATTGACGCTGCATACAACGACTTTGAAAATGAAGCAAAACGAGAAGAGATCGTTGCTTTCGCAAAGACTGAGGATATTGATTCCTCCATGCTGACGGACATCATTTCTGAGTATGAGTTCTCCGGCACAATGGATGCAGGAAACATCCGTGATCGTATTGAGAAGCCCATGCCGCTGCTCAAGAAGAGGTCTTTGGTCAACCGGATCGTCGAATTTATCCGGCAGCACACTGAGAAATACCAATAAGGAGAGAGAACAATGGATAATTCTATTCAGGCTCACCAGAAAGAGCTTTGCAACAAACTATGGGCGATGGCAAATGCCCTGAGAGGTAACATGGAGGCATACGAGTTCAAGAACTATATCTTGGGCATGATCTTCTATTACTACCTCTCCGACAAGACCGAGAAGTACATGGTTAATCTTCTCAAAGACGATAATATCAGCTACGAGGATGCTTGGAATGACGAAGAATACAAGGCTGCCATCGTAGAAGAAGCTCTGCGTGACCTCGGCTACATCATCGAACCGGAGTATTTGTTCCGCAAGATGGTCAAGATGGTTGAGAACCGTTCCTTCGACATTGAGTTCTTGCAGAAAGCAATCAACGCTCTGATGGAATCCACTATCGGCAACGATTCGCAGGAAGACTTTGACGGATTGTTCTCCGATATGCAGCTTGATTCTACGAAGCTGGGGCATACCGTTAAAGATAGAAGTGCTGTCATGGCGAAAATTATTGCTTCGCTGGACGAGATCAATTTCAGCGTGGATGACACGAAGATTGATGTGTTGGGTAATGCCTACGAGTATCTGATCGGTCAGTTCGCTGCCACAGCCGGTAAGAAAGCCGGTGAGTTCTATACGCCTTCGGGTCCTGCCGAGCTGCTGTGCCGCCTTGCTTGTCTTGGCTTGACCGATGTTAAGGACGCAGCCGATCCGACTTGCGGTTCCGGCTCTCTGCTGCTTCGCCTCAAGAACTATGCAAATGTGCGTAACTACTACGGTCAGGAATTGACCTCGACCACTTATAACCTTGCCCGAATGAACATGATCCTTCGCGGCATCCCTTATCGTAACTTCAATATCTACAATGGCGATACGCTTGAACATGACTACTTCGGAGACATGAAGTTCCGTGTTCAGGTTGCAAATCCTCCGTATTCTGCAAATTGGTCTGCTGATATGCACTTCCTGGAGGACGAGCGTTTCAATGAATACGGCAAACTTGCGCCTAAGAGCAAGGCGGACTTTGCTTTTGTGCAGCACATGGTTTACCACATGGACGAAGACGGACGAGCCGTTGTCCTGCTGCCTCACGGCGTTCTGTTCCGGGGCGCAGCCGAAGAAGTGATTCGTAAGCACCTGATCCAAAAGCTGAATGTGCTGGACGCTGTTATCGGTCTTCCTGCAAACCTCTTCTTTGGCACGGGCATTCCGGTATGTGTTCTTGTCCTCAAGAGAGAGCGCAATGGCAACTCTGATAACATCCTCTTCATTGATGCGTCCAACGACTTTGAAGCCGGAAAGAATCAGAATATCCTCCGCGAGTGCGACATTGATAAGATCGTCGAAACCTACGAGCATCGTGTGGATGTCGATAAGTACGCCCATGTTGCCACTATGCAGGAGATTGAAGAGAACGGATTCAATCTGAACATTCCTCGCTATGTTGATACCTTTGAGCCGGAAGAGGAAATCGACCTCAATGCTGTTGCAGCAGAAATCCGCAATATTCAGGCTGAAATCAAAGGCATCGACGCACAACTGAAACCGTTTTTCGATGAGCTGGGACTTGATTTCCCCTTTGATGTGGAGGGCAAATAATTATGGCAAATGTATCCTCAAGTAACGGTCTTGAGAAGCGTCCGAAACTCCGGTTTCCGGGCTTCGATGAGCCGTGGAAGGCAACGGCATTTGGAGACATTGTTCACGAGTTTAGCAATCGTACCAAAGTAGAAGATGAAGATGTTCTTTTATCCGCTGCCATTGAAGGTATGTTCCTAAACACAGAGCTTTTTGGGCATCAGCGTGGTGCAAGCAATAAGGGCTACAAAAAGATAAAATATGGAACAATGGTGCTGTCAACGCAAAATCTTCATTTAGGAAATGCCAATGTAAATCAGCGCTTTGAGCACGGCATGGTTTCTCCTGCGTATAAAACTTATGACATTTCTGGATGTTCTATTGATTTAATAGCCCAATGGATAAAGTCCGATGCTGCGAAACGATTCTTCTATAATGCGACAACCGTAGGGGCAAGCGTATGTCGAAGAAATGTTGAGTGGGACACTCTCTATGGGCAATCACTCTTTCTTCCTTCACTACCTGAACAGGAGAAGATCGCAAACCTATTGACACTCCTATCCAATCGGATCGAGGAACAGCGACAGTTAATAATTGCCCTCAAGAAGTATAAAAGAGGATTATCCAACTCCCTTTTTGACCGTCTATCAGCAGAAAGCGAAAGTCAGCTCTGCATCTTTGGCGATATGATGACTATTTTGCAAAACAACACTTTTTCCAGAGACAATCTGTCTGTTGGTGGCAATGGAGTTAGAAATATTCACTACGGTGATGTCCTGATTAAATATGGTGCAGTTCTTGATCTTCATAGTGAAAATGTTCCTGTTATAAACGCCGAACAGGATATTTCCAAGTTTTCTGCTTTAAGCTACTTGCGGAATGGCGATGTGGTTTTCGCTGACACAGCAGAGGATTACACCGTAGGAAAATCCACCGAAATTATAGGAGCAGAGAATATTGCTGCTCTGTCCGGACTGCACACTATTCCATGCCGTCCTCAAGGTTCTTTCGCTCCGATGTATCTTGGTTACTACTTCAACTCTGATTACTTCAAGAAGCAGCTTTACCCGATGATTCAAGGAACAAAAGTTTCTTCTATCAGTAAGAGCGAAATTATAAAAACAAAAATAATCGTTCCATGTCTGCAAGAGCAGGCTCGTATTTCCTCTATCATGTCGGCGTTGGATGATCGTATTGATGCAGCAAAGCATACAACAAAAGACCTTATAGATCTTAGAAGCGGCTTGTTGCAACAACTCTTTATATGAAGAGCTGTTGCAGTAGTCCAGAACGCAGATTCTCGATAGCTTGTAAGCACCTTTGAGCAGCCTCATATTTCTTTTGAATGTTTGAGAGATAATCAACAACAGCAAGTTGTTCGTTAGGATCGCTTGGTAGAGTATGAACTGTGTTGAAAAATCCGTCCGTCGGGACATTTAGCAAGCCGTGATTTCTTGCTCCTTCTGCGCAAATATTGTTTATGCCTTTATACCATTGCGCTGACTCAAAATACCACTTTGCAAGATCACTATTAACCACCTCTTCTTTGATAGCAAAGCAGAGATAAAGCGTAGATACTGCGCCCATCGGGTATAATTCGAGCCTCTTAATTGAGCCGAAGGGATATTCATTGGATGTGCTGCGATTATAGGCATATTCGCCTTTCTGCAAAAGATAGTAACCACTCATATCTGTACTTGCTACCATTTTTGAAAAAAAGTCCCTTTGGTCTATAAGTCCATATTGGGCTGAAATGGTTAGAGGAATATCCGTTTGATTGCCATTTTTTCGGGTAACTCTTGTAGCAAAGTCGGATAGCTTGTATTGCTTCCAAGGCTTTTGCAATTCCATTGGGACAAGGCGAAGTTTTTGAGAAAAAACAGCCTCAAATACACCTCTTTTATACTTCTGATCAAGCAAGCAGAATGGAGCTATATGACCGACAAAATCCCTTGCAGTAGCGGAATATCTCTGCTACCGCAAGGGATTTGCCTTTGCTACAAGCCAGTATTCGGTTGCTAAAATAGCCCTCAAGTAACGGTCTTGAGAAGCGTCCGAAACTCCGCTTTCCGGGCTTCGATGAGCCATACAAACAGTGCCGCATTGGTGACATCTATGCAGAGCGAAGTCAGCGTGGAGCATCCAACATGGAATTACTGTCTGTTACAATGAACGATGGTGTCAAGCCCCGTTCCGAGATAGAAGGAAAGGACAATTCCAGCGAGGACAAAAGCAATTATAAGATTGTCCGCAAGGGTGATATGGTCTACAATTCCATGCGAATGTGGCAAGGTGCAAACGGTATTTCTCCGTGCGACGGTATTGTAAGTCCTGCATATACCGTTCTTATGCCCACGCAAGAGATCAACAATGGATATTTTGCGGCACTCTTCAAAAGTGCGAACATGATCAATGAGTTCAGGAAGAACTCACAAGGTATGACATCGGATACATGGAATTTGAAATACCCTCAGATAGAAACGATAAAGATACAGATTCCATCTGTTTCTGAGCAGGACAAAGTGTCAGAGCTGTTCGGTGTCCTTGATGCAAGAATAGTCGCACAAGCTCAGTTAGTTGAATCCCTCAAGAAGTATAAAAGAGGTGTCGTTCGTACACTCTTATCCCCAAAACATTGCAGCATCAAGAATGTTAAGTGGACAACATCAAGAATCGGTGACATCGGTATATTCATAAAGGGCGCACCTTTATCTAAGGCAGATATTTCTTTAGAGGGTACTCCATTTATCTTGTATGGAGAGCTTTATACAACATATAGCGAGGTCATATCGAATGTTGTTCGTAAAACACAGGCATCGGTGGATAAACAGTATTACAGTCAAATTGGCGATGTTATAATTCCTACCTCTGGCGAAACACCGGAGGAAATATCCACAGCCTCTTGCGTAATGCTCCCAGACATTATTCTTGCCGGTGATCTCAACATCTATCGTTGCACTCAAGTTGATGGGCGAATTATGAGTTACATCTTAAATCATGTGGTTAATGATAGAATTGCTCGTATAGCTCAAGGAAAGTCCATTGTTCATGTTCAAGCGGCTGAAATATCCAAGATTGAAATAACTTATCCAGATCCGTTCTCCCAAAAGACAATCATAGCAATTTTAGCTGCAATTTCAGACCGGATAGATCAGAGCAACGCAGAACTTAGGCTGCTGAACGAGCTGCGCAAAGCACTATTGCAGAAATTATTTATATAAATAAGCGTTGGAGCAATCCTTTTTTGTACTCAATAAGGCGATCATAAGACGCCACATGAGATACTATAATACGATCTGTGGTTTCAAGAATGTCAACCGTCGCTTGCTGGTCATCCTTTGACGGGATCGGATAACCGCTTTTTGCGATTGTTGACCACTCAGCACGAGGCATTTTCGTTCCAGAACTTACATTAGCTGCTTTCATGAACGCCTCTGATTGAATCAGATAGAAAAGATATTTCGGAATCACGATGTCGGTTGGAATCAAAGACCATATTTCTGATGAACAAACGCACTCCTTCTGGACGAATGCGTACTTTCTCAAATATGGGCGGAGTTTGCCAAACATTACATCTCCGGGCTTGCAAACTGTTTTTATGCTGTTTTGATAGTCGGCACAGGTTGATCCGATGATGCGTCCTGTTTCCTGCTCAATATGCTCAAGTTCGATACAGACGGCATGAGCATTGCATTTTGGATCGTATTTCTCGCTTCTACGCACTGCCAATTCAGAAAAAGCATAAAAGGCAGCAGTTGAAAACAGGGACACATTTTGCGAGAACACGGAAGAAAGCAGACCTCTTTTATACTTCTTGAGGGATTCAACATATTTTCCCTGTGCAGCTATACGCTTGTCCAATAAGGTTATGAACTCAGCGAGGCGTGTTTGTTCAGCCTTTTGAGGGAAACAGCACTTTATCGAAACAAAATCTTCTGGAGAAACAGCCATTCTTTCATAAACTGTTCCTTGCTGATACTTCAAAGCCCTGTTGATAAAGTCCCATCGTGTGAGATACGCACCGATAAAATCAGGATCAAAGGAAGCCTCAATTTCAAATGTAACATAGATTGGAGAAAAAATAGCATCTCCATATGTATTTAAGCAAATTACCCCAAACTTCAAATTGGCTGGGTTGTAACACAAATCTCCCAAATGTGTAACCTTGTATTTCTTATTTTCAGTTGAAACAAGGAAGTCGCGATCATAACGGGCAGTCTTTCCGTAAATGCCTTCTTTCGACAATGTAGCGTGTTCGTATGTTCCGTCCTTTTCAGCGTATTCGTTTCTTTCCGTAAGGACACTTGAAAGAGCCGTTTCTTTCCACGGCTCATCGAAGCCCGGAAACCGGAGTTTCGGACGCTTCTCAAGACCGTTACTTGAGGAATATACTGCCCTGATTATCCCTCCAACGGATAATGTTCGTGGAGGTGGTCAATATGACTAACAATACACAATTCAAGACGCTTGTGAACACTTGGCTAAATCAAAAGCAGCCAATGATCACGCCGTCAACCCATGCCAGCTTTACGCTGATTGCCGAAAATCATCTTATTCCATACTTCGGCAAGCGTAAGATCGGCAGCATCACCGAAACGGACATCCAGAGCTACATTTCGTATCTCCATGATGCCGGTAGGTTGGACAAGACCGGAGGGCTAACGGTAAAGACCATCCGGGATGTGATCCTCGTTTTCAGACTTTCAATGGAGTTTGCGTACAAAGAAAGGGCGATTCCGCTGCTGAACTGGGATCTCATCGAGTACCCGAAGGAACTTGGCATTAAGAATGTTGTTTCTCTCTCAAAAGATCAGGAGCAAGCGCTGATTCAGTGCATCTACATGAACTTGAACAGGAAGACCGCTGGCATTCTAATTGCACTTTTTACCGGAGTACGCATTGGAGAACTCTGCGGATTACAGATGAAGGACATCTCGTTGACGGATAAGACCATCAGCATCAATAAGACTGTTCAGCGCATCTATGACAAAAAGAAGGGCGAGTCCTATCTTCACATCGGACCGCCCAAAACGAAAACTTCTGCAAGGACGATCCCTGTTCCGTCTCTTCTGATGAACATTATCAAGAAGTTCTACACGGATAACCCTAACCACTACTTCTTGACCGGCAAAACAAAGCCGACAGAGCCTCGTACTTATCGGCAGTTCTTCACCCGTTTCCTGAAACGGAACGGATTGGAAAAGGTAAAATTCCATGAGATCCGACACACATTCGCAGTCAGGGCGATTGAGATACCGGAGTTTGATATAAAGTCGCTCTCTGAAATCCTCGGTCATAAGAATGTGTCCTTTACACTGAATGTCTACGGAAGTGCAAATCTCCAACAGAAGGTCAAGTGTATGAATTTACTGAATGATCTCCTGTAATCTTATCCAGTTCTGACTCGGCTTTTACAGTGCAGCAGAAACGAATAACCGTTTCCGGCGATTCAAATTCATTGACTCGATGCGCTGTTCATAGGATGCACTATTCGACTTTCCGAAACAGAGTGACTTCTTCTTGAGCCGTGAAAGGCTGCACAAAAAAATGAACGCAGTACACGGATTCCACAATCGCGGAATCGTGTACTGCGTTTGTATTTTAGAAATAATTTTTGCGATTTAAGCAAGGATTGATTTGTGGAGGCGTTTTTGGGCATTTATAACCGTTCAACCGTGAGTGTTGCCGGATTGACTTTGATGATTACCTTCCCCTTGCTTTGGGCGTACATCACTGTCTTGCCTGTACCGCTGGGCTTGCCATCCCATACTGCAATGATGTAATCAGCGTGATCTACCATGTACCGATTGCGCTTGTCCATGCAGTCAGGAGTATAGTGCGTTTGAAGAAGCGTTTCTTTATCACATTGAGCAGCAATGCCATAGTACCTTTCGCGCATTGCTGCATTCCACTTGGCTGCCTGCGTTTCGCACGGTATAGCACTCTCAAGCGTAATGCCTGGATAAGTCTTCTTCAGTTCCAGAACGATCTCGGCGGCGTACATATCAACGCCGAGAGCCATGCCAGAGATAAAGTGGGTGACATTTTCATCTGTAATCAAAGAGATAATTTGTTTTTTTAGGGTTTCTTTGAGCGCAATGCAGCGTTCATCATCCTCACGAAAGCCAAAGGGCAAATTTTGAGGTCGGTGTCCGGTGAAGGCACAACTTTTCATATTCTTGATCTCCTTATATGTATTAGCGTGTGTTTCTAAAACGCTTATACATAGATTATAGCATAGAAAATCAAGAAATTTGTAGAAATAAGTCGGCAAAAGAAAAAACTGCGTGAAAAATCACGCAGCCTTCAATGAGCTTACTTCATGTTATCCGCCTCTTGCTGGATCATCAACTCAACCATTTGCAAAATGCGCTTTTGCGCTTCGGGAGGAAGATCAGCAATTATCTTTGAGAGTTCTGAGGCTTTTGCCTCTCCGCTATGCTCTAAGACATCGCAGAAAATTGAATCAGCGGATGTCTCCAAGCCATTGAGCAAAATAATCAGCTTCTCGCAACGCGGAAATGACATCCCTCTCTCGACGGTGGAAATATAATTTGTGGTCAAACCGGTCTTTTCTGCAAGATCCTCTTGTGTAATACCAAGACGCTCACGGGCTTGCTTAACGCGCTTTCCTATTCGTTTATCAATCATGGGCGTTTACCTGTTCCTTTTCTAAATCGCTCATGAATATTATATGGATTAGAACCATAGTGATACAGAAACGCTAATGGTGTCACTATGGATTAGCGAATGATTTTACGGTAAAATTCAAGGAAAAGACACAAAAAAAGAGCCTCTGCCGACACCCGACTGGGCATCGACAGAGGCTCTTTGTGCTGCTTTGTTGCCTTCAAAGGAAGGCAGAAAATCGACCTTTATTCCTACACTTTCGGTTGGGAACACTTAGATAGGAAAACATACAGGGCAACTTCTCTGTGCCGTTTATAGGACGAGAAATCCTTGATTTTCAACCCTTTTCACAACACAAAACGGGCTTATCTGTCTACTCTGCTGCGTTTGGAAATGTAGCATGGACATCTGACGATTTCAGCCCTGAAACTTTGCTTGCAGGAATGGATGCAGCGGCGGCACAAATCATTGTATTTGCGCCGCCCGTCTGTATCGAGATAGAAGCTCCATTCTAACTTCCACTTCTGACTCTTGCTCACAGGTCTATCTCTCCTTTGTGCTTTTGCTTAGGAGGGCATTCCTTTGGAGGATGATCTGCTTTTGCGGACTTGAGCCGATCCATGATAGAGGACTTCTCGCTGAGCTCCGGGACTTTATCGTCCTTCGGACCGTTGTTGATGATCCCGTCAATCATGCCGTAATCATCCTCCATTGCCATCTCAGCCGACTTGAGATAGTTTTCCTTCTCAAGTGCCGCCATCCAGCTTTCCTTACTGATGCCGAGCATCCCGCCCTTTGCAGCATGGTCGGCAATTTCCTTGGCATCCACACATAAGCCTTCGGTGTTATCCGAATAGAGCCGGTAAACCTCACAGCCCTTTTCGAGTGCCTTTTCAGCCGCCTCCTGACCGGCAGGAAGAACGCCACCCCATGCGTAGCCGTAGTCCTTCATATCCTGAACGGAGAGCGTGGGATCGGGCATTTCCGGCACTTCCTTGACCTCAAGGTCGAGAAGGCGGAGCGTGTCATCGTCAAAGCCGTTGTAGACATCATCAAGGACGAGCTTGCC
>QRFC01001991.1_pt1 | contig 15791 bp, 8 predicted proteins | sample 1861061 | NCBI WGS metagenome assembly QRFC01 (sample SAMN09711282, study PRJNA482702) | Human gut metagenome, whole genome shotgun sequencing project.
TGCTTTCGGGCCGTGTGACAACCCCGCAGCGCCAGGCCGTAGATTATGCGGTAGTTTATCTGAAGGGCACCACCTTCCGCACACAAACCGACCACCGGGGCCAATTCAGCCTGAAAGCGCCTGAAGGCACCTACACCCTGGTGGTCACGGCGCTGGGCTACCAGACATTTGAAAAACAGGTAACCCTGCGCGATACGGCGGCTTACCACGTCACCCTGCGTTCGGCCGACAAAGAGCTGGGCGAGGTAGTGGTGTCGCACGCCGGCATCAGCCGCGTGCAGCAGTCGGCCTACAACGTGACGGCGCTCGACGCCCGCCCGCTGCACAACTCCACCAAGAGCCTGAGCGAGGCCATCGGACAGATGCCCGGCCTGAAAATCCGCCAGACGGGCGGCACGGGCTCGGACACGCAGTTCATGCTCGACGGCTTTACGGGCAAACACGTCAAGATATTTATCGACGGCATGCCGCAGGAGGGCGTGGGCAGCGCCTTCGGGCTGAACAACATTCCCGTCAACCTGGCCGAGCGCATCGAGGTGTACAAGGGCGTGGTGCCCGTAGGCTTCGGGTCCGACGCCCGGGCGGCGTCATCAACATCGTCACGCAGCAGAGCCGCCCGCGCTGGTACGTGGACGCCTCGTACTCCTACGGCTCGTTCAACACCCACAAGTCGTATGTCAATGCCGGACAGACGCTGAAAAACGGCCTGACCTATGAGCTGAATGCCTTTCAGAACTATTCGGACAACAATTATTATGTAGATACCTACGTGACGCAGTTTCTCGACAACGGTTTTACGCAGGTGGACAAGAACAAGATTGAGCGCGTGCGCCGCTTTAACGACACCTACCACAACGAAGCCCTCATCGGCAAAATCGGCATTACCGGCAAGCCCTTTGCCGACCGCCTGATGGTGGGCCTGACCTACGCCCGCATGTACAAGGAAATCCAGACGGGCGTGCGGCAGGAAATCGTGTTCGGCCAGAAGCACCGCCACGGCTACACCCTCATGCCCTCGCTCGAATACCGCAAGCGCAACCTGCTGACGCCGGGCCTCGACGTGCAGCTGGCGGCCAACTACAACTACAACCTGACACACCAGGTGGACACCTCGGCCTACCGCTACAACTGGTACGGCCAGCGCCAGTACACCGGCACACGCGGCGAGCAGAGCTATCAGGACAACGAGCAGCGCAACATCAACTGGAACGCCACGCTCACGGCCCGCTACCACCTGGGCGAGCACCACCTGCTGACCCTGAACCACACCTTTTCGGCCTTCAGCCGCGACACCCGCAACCTGACGGGCAGCTCCTCAACCATCACCGACTACGACATGGCCAAGGTGACGCGCAAAAACGTGTCGGGCCTGTCGTACCGCTTCACCCCCTCGGCACGCTGGAACCTGACCGCCTTTACGAAATACTACCAGCAGTACAACCGCGGCCCCGTATCGACCAGCTCCGACGGTTTCGGCAACTACGTCAACCTGAACCGCACCAACCGCAACCTGGGCTACGGTGCGGCGACAACGGCCTTTCTGCTCAAGGAGCTGCAAGTCAAGCTGTCGTACGAAAAGGCCTGCCGCCTGCCGTCCAACGACGAACTCTTCGGCGACGAAGACCTGGAAGCCGGCCGGGCCGACCTGAAGGCCGAACAGAGCCACAACTACAACTTCAACCTGAGCTACACCCTGAGCCGCAACCGGCACAGCCTCTATGCCGAAGCCGGCCTGATTTACCGCCGCACGTCCGACTACATCCGCCGCGGCATCAGCAAATACGGCAGCAACTACTACGGCACGTATGAAAACTACGGGCGCGTCAATACCAAGGGCTACACGCTGTCGGCCCGTTACAGCTACGCCTCGTGGCTCAACATGGGGGCATCGTTCAGCCAGATGGACGCCCGCGACGGCGTGCGCTACCTGGCCTCGGGCACGGCGCAGCAAAACCTGCACTACGGCATGCGCATCCCCAACCAGCCCTACCGCTTTGCCAGCTTCGACGCGGCCCTGAGCTGGCCGGACCTCCTCTGGCGCGGTACCCGCCTCACGCTCAGCTACGACGGCTACTACCAGCACGCCTTTCCGCTCACGTGGGAAGGCTTCGGGTCGGCCGAATCACGGCGCACGGTGCCTACGCAATTCTCCCACAACCTGTCGCTCACCTACAGCCTGGCACAGGGACGCTACAACCTGACACTGGAGTGCCAGAACCTGACCGACGCCAAGCTCTACGACAACTACAGCCTGCAGAAACCGGGCCGGGCCTTCTACGGAAAAATACGCATCTGTTTCGGAAAATAACATAACAAAAAACATATCAGACATGACCAAGAGTAAAATTCTCCTTTCAGCCGCTCTGTGCGGCCTGGGCACCCTCATGCTGGGCGCCTGCAGCGAAGATAACCTGACCGGAGGCGGCAACGGGAACGAAGGTTCCGGCAACTCCCTGACACGCTACGTGGTGGCCGGCGCCATCGACGATTTCAATTATCTGAAAGCCACCGACAGCATCGACGGCGGCGGACAGCTCAGCCTGACCGACGGCACGCAGGCCGAAGCCGGCACCTACTGGGTGTTTATGAACGAAGACTACCTCTTCCGGCTGGTCTACAACAAGGGCGAAGCCGGCACGGGCGAGTCATACGTGCTGGACACCGACGGCCGCATCCGCGAAAAGCAGGCATATAGCTTCAACCGCGTGACGACCTACGGCACCTGGGGCGACAATGTCATCACTGCCTCGGCAGGTGATACCGACCAGACGGATGCTGAGGGCAACATCGCCCAGGGACTGCTGGTCAACTACCTAAGTGCAACCGACGGCACGGTACTTACCCGCACTTATCCGGCCGAAAACTTCCTGGGCAACGGTGAATATGTCACTTTTTCGGGCTTTGTAGAAGCCAACCAGCGGCTCTACACCTCCGTAGTGCCGATGGGTATGAGCCGCTACGGCATTCAGGCCCACCCCGAACGGGTATCCGACTCCCGCCTCATTGCCCGCCAGAGCGGCGGCTCGGCCAGCAGCGCCTATGAGCAGGGTGAAATTCCCTCCACGCAATATCCCGACTCGGCCTATGTAGCCATTTACAGCGGCAACAACTTTGGCGAACAGCCCGTCATTGCCCGCACCGGAAAAATAGGCTTTGCCAGCGGTCGGATGCGCTCGCAATACTACCAGACCATTTGGGCTGCCGGCAACGGCGACATCTACGTATTCTCTCCCGGATACGGCCGCCTTACCTCGCCGGCCGACATCGACGCCGCTACGGGTGATACCATCGTCATGCGCCGTCAGGGCACATTGCCTTCGGGCGTCATGCGCATCAAAGCCGGCGCCACCGACTTTGATCCCGACTATTATGTCAATATCGAAACCCTGGGCAACCAGCATCCGATTTATAAATGCTGGCCCATACACGACGATTATTTCCTGCTGCAACTTTACACACAGGGATTGCAGTCAAAAGGCGAATATACGACCGAGCTGGCCGTTTTCAAGGCTGAAGACCGCACACTCACCGTGGTCAGCGGACTTCCCTCCGCTGAAAATATAAGCAGCTTCGGTAACATTCCTTTCAGCGAAGATGGTTATATTTACATGCCGGTCACTACTACCACTGACAGCTATCCGGCACTTTACAGAATTGACCCGCTCACGGCTACCGCCCAAAAAGTGCTGGAAGTGAAAGCTGAAAGTATCAGTACGCTGGGCCGCCTGAAAGCACGACCTTAACTTTTTCTACGCACATGCGACAGTTTTTTCACAAAGTCCATCTTTGGATTTCCATCCCGCTGGGACTGATTTTTTTCATCTCATGCCTGACCGGCGCCCTGCTGGTTTTTGAACAGGATATCCAACAACTTCGTCAGGCCTCGCTCTATCGCGTAACGCCGGCAGCGACTCCCCCGCTGCAACCCGCACAGCTGGCCGAACGCATACAGATGCAAATGCCCGACACGCTCAAGCTGGCCTCACTCCAAATCTTCCAGGCTCCCGACAAAGCGGCTCTGACCACTTTTGAAGGCGCCGAAAAGAAATCATACGCCGTAGATCCGTACACCGGACAAATCAAAGGAAGCCCAAGCAGCAGTACGTTCTTCCAGACCGTGCGTAAACTGCATCGCTGGTTGCTCAACCCGCCACCTTCGAAAACGGCAAAATCCGCAGGCAAAGTCATCATCGGTGTTTCCACGCTGCTTATGGCTGTCGTGCTGATTACCGGACTCATCTGCTGGTGGCCCAGAACACGCCGGATGCTTCGCAACCGCCTGAGCGTAAGCACCCGTCACGGCAAGCTGCGCTTTTGGTATGACACCCACGTATCACTCGGATTCTATGCCTTGATTTTCCTGCTGCTCATGGCGCTGACGGGCCTGACATGGTCGTTCCAGTGGTATCGGAAAGCAGCCTACGGCCTGTTTGGCGCCAACCAGCCGGCAAAAACCGGCAAGGCCGACACCGCACCCGCTCCGTCCAAATCAAAAAAGCCCACAGCGGCTTTCGACTACACCGTATGGAACCGTACGGCAGCCGAGGCGGCCAAAATCTGTCCGAACTACGAATGGCTCAAACTGACCAACGGCAATCAGGCCGAAGTGTTGCCGGCCGACGCTCCCCTTGCACGCGCCACTGACCGCCTGCTGACCTACCGCCACAGCGGACAAATCAAGAACATTGAGCGCTGGACCGACAAGCCCCGCGCCGACAAGGCCAAAGCCTGGTTCTACGCCGTACACACCGGCTCGTGGGGTGGCATGCTTACCCAGATTCTTTATGCCATAGCGGCTCTGATTGGTGCCTCACTGCCCCTGACGGGATATTACATGTGGTGGCGACGCCGCAAACACGCATCCCGCCCTGCATGCCAGAGCTGACAACGGGCTGAACCCCTTTCCTGTTTTCACACCCCCGGACTTATCGGAACGTCCGGGGGATTTTTTGTGGGAAAAAGTGTAATTTTGTACCTGCTATGACGTATGTTGATGTAATTGTTCCCCTGGCCTTCGGTGATACGCTCACCTATATCCTGCCCGAACCCCTGCTCCAGAAGGTAGAGGCGGGCATGCGCGTAGTGGTGCCGCTGGGCAAGCGGAAATACTACACCGGCATTGTCACCCGCATCCACCATAATCCTCCCCCCGAGGGCATTCTGCTCAAACAAATCGGCGAGGTCGAGGACACGCGCCCCATTCTGCTGCCCCGACAGCTGGAACTGTGGCAATGGATGGCGCAGTATTACATGTGCTCGGCGGGCGAGGTGATGAAAGCCGCCATGCCCTCGGGCCTGAAGTTGGAGAGCGAGAGCGTGGTGGAGGCTGAAGAGACTTTTGAGGCCACCGACACGCTGACCGACCGCGAGCGCGAGGCCCTCTCGCTCATCCTGGCGCCGGGCGGCTGCTCGGTGGAGGCGCTGCAAAAGCAGCTCGACATCAAGAATGCCCTGCCGCTGGTGCGCCGTCTGATGGACAAAGGTGCCGTCAGGCTGGGCGAGACCATGAGCCGCGCCTTCCGTCCCCGTACTGAGCTGCACGTACGCCTTGCCCCGGAGTGGGCCACCGAGAGCCGCCTGCACCAGGCGCTCGACGAGCTGCAGCGGGCGCCCAAGCAGCAGGCCCTGCTGACGGCCTACCTGCAGCTTTCGGGACTGCCGGCAGCCCTGACCATGCAGCAGCCGGACTTGGTGGCCGAAGTGGCCAAGGCCGACCTGATGCAGCACTGCGCAGGCGGCGAGGCGGCCCTCACGGCGCTGCGCAGCAAGGGTATTCTGCAGACGTATGCCTTTGAGGTAGGGCGCCTGCCCCGGCGCCAGGCCCTGCCCCAGTCGCTCCAGTCGCCGCTGAGCGAGGCGCAGCAGCAGGCTTTTGACGAAATTCTGAACGTGTTCGGGCAAAAGGACATCTGCCTGCTCCACGGCGTCACCTCGAGCGGAAAGACCGAAATCTACACCAAGCTCATCCAGCGCTGCCTGAGCCGCGGCGAACAGGTGCTCTACCTGCTGCCCGAAATAGCTCTGACCACGCAAATCATGCAACGCATGGCGCGCGTGTTTGGCGAGCAAATGGGCGTGTACCACTCCAAGTTTCCCGACGCCGAGCGCGTGGAAATCTGGCAAAAGCAACTCTCCGACCAGCCCTACGGCCTGATTCTGGGCGTGCGCTCGTCGCTCTTCCTGCCCTTCAGGCGGCTCGGCCTGATTATCGTGGACGAGGAGCACGAAACCTCCTACAAACAGCAGGACCCCGCCCCGCGCTACAACGCCCGCGACGTGGCCACCGTGGCCGCCCGCCTCTACGGCGCCAAGGTGCTGCTGGGCACGGCCACACCATCCATCGAAAGCTACCACAACGCCCTGACGGGCAAATACGGCCTGGTGCGCCTGACGCAGCGCTACGGCCACATCCAGCTGCCGGTCATCGAGGTGGAGGACGTCAAGGAGCTGCGCCGCAAGAAACTCATGAACACGCCCTTCTCGCCGCGACTGATTGAGGAAATGCAGCAGGCGCTGAAGGAGGGCGAGCAGGTCATTCTGTTCCAGAACCGCCGGGGCTACTCGCCCGTCATTGAGTGTCACACGTGCGGCTGGGTACCGCGCTGCACGTGCTGCGACGTCAGCCTGACCTTCCACCAGCGCGAGCACCGCATGGTGTGTCACTACTGCGGAGCCTCGTTCGAGGTGCCGCGCCGCTGCCCCAACTGCGGCGACACCGACCTGCGCGACCTGGGCTACGGCACGGAAAAGATTGAAGAGGCCGTACATGCCCTCCTGCCCGAGGCCCGCACGGCGCGCCTTGACCTTGACACCACCCGCACCCGCTCCGCCTACGACCAGATCATCGGGCAGTTCCAGCGCGGCCAGACTGACATACTCATCGGCACGCAGATGGTGACCAAGGGGCTCGACTTCGACCGCGTGCGCGTGGTGGGCATCATCAATGCCGACCAGTCGCTCTCGCGCGCCGACTTCCGCGCCTACGAGCGCACGTTCCAGATGCTCTCGCAGGTGGCCGGTCGTGCCGGACGCCGCCAGCGCCGCGGCCTGGTGGTGCTGCAAACACGCCAGCCCCAGCTGCCCGTCATCCGGCAAATCGTACAGAACGACTACGAGGGGCTCTACCACGAGCAGCTCAACGAGCGCCAGCTCTTCCGCTATCCGCCCTTTACGCGCCTCATCGGCATCTATCTCAAACACCGCGACGAGCGCAAGGTGGAGGCCGCCGCCCAGGCCCTGGCCGCCGTATTGCGCCCACACTTCCAGCAGGACCTGCTGGGCCCCGACCGCCCGCTCGTGGGCCGCATCCAGCTGCTCTACATCCGCCACCTCCTGCTCAAGGTGGAGGCCACGGCCTCGCCGCAGGCCGTGCGACGCACACTGCTGGCCGCCCGCCAGTCGCTGCTCAGCGTAGAGGCCTACAAGTCGGTCAATGTTTACTTTGACGTCGACCCCATGTAGGACGGTTCTCCGAAAAGACGGCGGGAAAAGATTTTTTCCTCCCGCCCTGTTCATTTTTCCTCCCACTCTGTTTTTTTTAAGTCCGACCTTTTTCCGGATACCTCCCGCACCACCCGTCAGCCCCCGGATACAGGGGATTTTTCCTCGCAAATGTTTGGAAAATCGTGGCGCGTTCTTTATCTTTGTAAACAAGAAGAAAGGGCCATACAGCCGCCGTTTGCCCAACCGCACCGCCTCTTTGTGAGCCAAGCTGACGCATACGAGCTGCCCACCGCCCGGACATCACAAAAACCTATGCAGAAAATCGAACTCCTGGCACCTGCCCGCAACTACGAATGCGGCCATGAAGCCCTGCTTCATGGCGCCGATGCGGTATATATAGGTGCTCCGGCCTTTGGCGCACGTGCCGCCGCCGGCAATTCCATAACCGACATCGAGCGGCTGTGTCGCGAAGCCCACGTGTTTGGCGGCCGCATCTACGTAACGTTCAACACCATCCTGACCGACGACCAGCTGGAGGCCGCCCGGCGTCAGGCCCTGCAACTGTATGAAGCGGGCGTGGACGCCCTGATTGTGCAGGACATGGCGCTGGCGCAGATGGACCTGCCGCGCGACCTGGCGCTGCATGCCTCCACCCAGATGGACAACCGCACGCCCGAGCAGGTGCGCTTCCTGAGCGACGCAGGCTTTGAGCAGGTGGTGCTGGCACGCGAGCTGACCCTGAAACAGATAGCCGACATCCACAGGGCCGTGCCCGAGGCGGCGCTCGAAGCATTTGTCCACGGCGCGCTCTGCGTCAGCTTCAGCGGGCAGTGTTATGCCTCGGAATACTGCTTCGGACGCTCAGCCAACCGCGGAGCCTGCGCCCAGTTCTGCCGCATGGCCTTCGACCTGGTGGATGCCGACGGCCGCACGCTGGTGCGCCAGAAGCATCTGCTCTCGCTGCGCGACATGAACCGCACGGCCGGGCTGGAGGAAATGATGGACGCCGGCATCAGTTCGTTCAAGATTGAAGGCCGCCTCAAGGAAGTCAGCTACGTCAAGAACCTTACGGCCTGGTACCGCCATCACATCGACCGCATCCTGGAGCGGCGCGCCGACGAGTTTACACGCGCCTCATCCGGCACGGTCAGCTGCAGCTTCACGCCCCTGCCCGAAAAGAGCTTTAACCGCGGCTTTACCGAATACTTTCTGCACGGCCGCACGGAAGATGTCAGCTCGCCCGACTCGCCCAAATCACGCGGCGAATACGTAGGCCAGGTGGCCGCCGTAGGGCCCCACTGGCTGACCGTAAGCGGCGAAACGGCGTTCAGCAACGGCGACGGTCTCTGCTTTACCGACCGCGAGGGGCACTTGGTGGGGTTCAGGGTGAACCGCGCCGAGGGCAGCCGCCTCTATCCCGCCACCATGCCGGCCATCCGTCAGGGCACGGCGCTCTACCGCAACCAGGACCAGGCTTTTGAACACGCCCTGGCGCGACCTACGGCCACCCGCAAGCTGGCGCTCGACCTCACCCTGACGGAAACACCCGAGGGCTACCGCCTGAGTCTGTCCGACGAACTGGGCCGGCAGGCCGAAGCGCTCATCAGTCAGCCCCACGAGGCAGCCCGCACACCGCAGGAGGAGGGTATACGCCGCCAGCTGGGCAAGCTGGGCGACACGCCCTACGCCGCACGCCACATCAGCCTACGGCTTGAGGGCAACCGCTTCATTCCGTCGTCACTCCTGGCACAAGCGCGCCGCGAAGCGGTAGAAAAACTGCTCGACCGCGCATCCCGGGTGGAGCGCAAGCCGCGCGCCGACCGCGCCGGTGCTTATCCGCAGACACAGCTGAGCTATCTGGGCAACGTGGCCAACCGTGAGGCAGCCGCCTTTTACCGCCGCCACGGCGTAAGCCGCATTGAGCCGGCCCTGGAGCAGCAAATGCCCGAACAGCCCGTACTGATGTTCTGCCGCCACTGCCTGCGTTACAGCCTGGGCTACTGCCCCACCCACCATCACCGGCGGGCGCCCTGGCGCGAACCGCTGATGCTGCAACTGGCCGACGGCCGGAGCTTTCCGCTGGAATTCGATTGTAAGAACTGTCAAATGAAAGTACATGCGCCTCGTTAGGATTTTACTGCTGCTGGCCTTTGTGGGCTGCCTGACGGGCTGCTACTATTCGCACCCGGCAAGTACCGACGGCTGGAACGACCCTGAGGGCCGCGTGGACTCGGCTTCATTTTCGGCCTCGCACCATTATGCCCACAACTTCAACTTCAAGGTGACGGCTGACTCACTGGTGCTGGCCGAAAACCAGCCGGGCACCATCAGCGAGTTCGGGCTGAACGACAGCTGTACGCTTTATCGGCGCGACAAGATTGTGGTGGCCGACATCATCAAGATTCCGTCGAACCAGGCCGACTCCATCTGGATCAAGGTGGCCCGCGACCAGACCACACAGGGCTGGATTAACGAACAGATGCTGCTGGAAAGCGCCATCCCGAACGACCCGATATCCTCCTTCATCCACTATTTCAGCGATACGCGCCTGCTGGTCTGCGTGTCCATACTCGGCCTGGCGCTGATGGTGATTCTGATTCGCATCATCCGCCGGCGCAAGGTGCGCATTGTTCATTTCAACGATATCCACAGCTTCTACCCCACGCTGCAGTGCCTGAGCATATCGGGGGCGGCCGTGCTCTACGGGAGCATGCAGACGTTTGTTCCGCAAACATGGGTTGAATTCTATTTCCACCCCACGCTCAACCCCTTCGGGCTGCCGCTCATCCTGTCGCTGTTCATCATGGCCGTATGGCTCAACGTCATTACGGCTCTGGCCGTAGTGGACGATGTGCGACGGCGCCTGCCCTTCAACGAAGCGTTCACCTACCTCTCCACACTGCTGGCCGTATGCAGCGTGCTGTATCTGGGCTTCACGCTGACGGTGGGGCTTTACATCGGCTATCCGCTCTTTGTGGCCTACGTGTGGTTTGCCCTGCGCCGTTACTTCAGCCGCTACAACTATCCCTACCGCTGCGGACGCTGCGGGCGCGAAATGGCGCATCTGGGCACCTGTCCGCACTGCGGCGCACACAATAAATAAGGAAAAATGGCCGACATTTTATAAAAAAAATGTGCAAAGGCTTGTTCATTCAAATATTTTTCCATAATTTTGCAGTCGAAATCAAGAACATCGCGGAGTGGAGCAGTTGGTAGCTCGCCAGGCTCATAACCTGGAGGTCGTTCGTTCGAGTCGAGCCTCCGCAACAATGACAAGCAAGGCCGTTTCAGACATCTGAAGCGGCCTTATTCTTTTTCAGCGGTGCCGACCTCCGGCCGCTCCGAAAGCGAGTGCCGGAAAAACTGCCGGGAGGAAAGAAAAAACAACCGGCACTTTGCTTGTTTTATCCGGCACCTGTTTTTTCTTATCTCCGACCTTTTTTCTTCCTCTCCCGCCGGCGTAACGCCCCGGGCCGGCCGGGGCGGGCATGAAACGGTTTTGAAACACAAACAAAACCTGCGCAACACACGATTGACTACCTTTTGCAACATCATCTGCCGAACTTTGCAGCGTAAACAAAGTTCGTATGATCAGACACAGAAAAGCTATCGGATCAGCGGCTCTGCTATTGGCCGCTACCCTCACGGCAGAAGGACAGACTCCTGCCGACACCACACAGACCATCCAGGAACAGCAGCTGGGCAGCGTATCGGTGGTGGCACGCCGCAAGAAGAATACCGAAACGGCGGCCATCACGGCCGAACGGCGGGCCCTGGTGGTGCAAAACACCGTATCGGCACAGCTCATCAGCCGCACGCAGGACAAGGACGCCTCGGAAGTAATCCGCCGCATTCCGGGCATTTCGCTCGTTGACGGCAAATTTGTCATGGTACGCGGCCTTTCGCAACGATATAACAATGTATGGATAAACGGTGCGGCCGTGCCCAGCTCAGAGCCCGACTCACGCGCTTTTTCATTCGACATCATCCCCAGTTCACAAATCGACAACCTGGCCATCGTCAAGTCGCCGGCAGCCGAATATCCGGCTGACTATACGGGCGGCTTTATCATGATCAACACCAAAGACCTGCCCGACCGCAACGGCTGGCAGATTACGGTGGGCACGGGTGTGAACGACCGTTCGCAGTTCCGCCCGTTCAGCTACGCGGCCGGAAGCTGTACCGACTTTCTGGGCTTCGACCGCTCGATGCGCCCGCTCAACGGCGGATTCAACGCCACACTGCCCACCTATGCCGGCACGGACAACATCGACCCGCTGCAGACGGGCCTGTCAAACGACTGGCGCATACGAAGCCACAACCCGCTGCCCGACATCAAGCTGGGCGGCGTATACAGCTTCCAGAAAAGACTGGACGACAAGCGCCTCGGTTTGCTGGCCACACTGAACTACAACAACAGCTACCGCACGGCCCTGAACATGGAGAACTCGCTGTTTGGTGCCTACGACGCGACGAACAACAAGCCCGTTTATCTGCGCAAGAGCACCGACAACCAATACACGCAGGAGTCAAGACTGGGCGGACTGCTCAACCTGACGCTGGCCATGGACAACGGTACGAAATATGAATGGAAAAACCTGGTTAACCAGCTGGGCAAAAACCGCTACACCGCACGACAGGGCTACAACGCCCAGAACGACCGGCAGATTACGCAGGAATATTACTTTTCCTCACGCACGACATACAACACGCAATTCTCTGGCAAACATCTCGTAGCCGACGTCAATCAGATTGACTGGAACGTGGGATACGCTTACGCCAACCGTATGCTGCCCGACCGCCGCCTCGTTGAGTTCAACGACCGTACGGACCAGACCATGGGTCTTTACAGCGCCGACCGCGAGTTTACCCGTCTGGACGAACACATAGCCTCGGCCGCCGCCAACTGGAAACGGCGCTACGACTGGTGGCACACCAACCCCACACTCAAAGCAGGTGCCTACGCCGAATACCGCACACGTGACTACCGCACACGCGACTTCTACTATACCTGGGACCCCTACCTGACAACCCTGCCCGGTGGTTTCCAGTTTACCGACCAGATTACGGACATCATGCAGCCGGACAACTACGGAGCGGACAAACTCTACATGAAAGAAGAAGTCAACTACACGAACAACTACAAGGCCCACGGCACACAGGCGGCCGGATATGTAGCCATGTCAGTTCCGGTAGGCGCACTTGACGTGTACGGCGGACTGCGCTACGAATTCAGCCGCACGGAGCTCATCACCAACACGCGACAGACGGAGCCCAGCCCCATCAGCACCTTCTATACCTATCACGACCTGTTCCCCTCGCTCAACCTCAACTATCACCTTACCGACAAGCAGCAGGTGCGCCTCTCGGCCGGACGTACGGTCAACCGGCCAGAGTTCAGGGAACTCTCGCCCGTAGTATTCTACGACTTCGACCTGGCCAGCAACGTGCAGGGTAACGCCGACCTGAAACCGGCCTACATAGCCAACCTCGACCTGCGCTACGAATGGTATCCCTCAGCCGGCGAAATGCTTTCGGTAGCCGTGTTCTACAAACATTTCAAGAACCCCATTGAATGGACCTACACCGTAGCCGGCGGAACCAACCTGATTTACTCCAACAAAAACGCCAAGGCGGCCCATAACGCCGGCATCGAGCTCGACCTGCGCAAGAGCCTGGGCTTCATGGGTCTGCCCGACTTCAGCCTGAGTCTCAACGCCTCCTACATTTACAGCCACGTGATGTTTGAGAAAGGCAGCAAGGAGCGCAACCGCGCCATGCAGGGCCAGTCGCCCTACCTCATCAACGCCGGCATCTTCTACCAGGGACGCCGCAACGGGTGGTCGGCCGCCATTCTCTACAACCGCATCGGCAAACGCATCGTCGGCGTAGGACGCAGCCTGGGCACCACCGGAAGCGAAGACACCAAAAACATTCCGGACTCCTACGAAATGCCGCGCGACGCCATCGACCTGACAGCCAGCAAGAAGATTGGCAAATGGCAAATCAGCGCCGCCATACGCGACGTGCTGGCCCAATACGTAAAGTTCCAGCAAATCGAAACCATCAGCAATGCCAACGGCACTCAGGAAATTGACGAAGTAACCAAACGCTACAAGCCGGGACGTAACTTCAGCCTGTCGGCCACTTACAACTTCTAACTACCTCAAAAAATCAACCTATTCTAATTTATACAAGATGAAGAAAAATTTGTTTTCAATGGCTACTCTGGGAATGACGGTAGCCGCAGTATTCAGCTTCACAGCCTGCTCAGAAGATTCCAACGGCGGCAGTTCATCAACCGACCCTGACGTAACCATCGTCGACGGCGTAGCACAAAGTGCCGGCATCCTCTTCAACGAAGGCACGCAAATCGGTAACGGCGACCAGAATTTCGTATTTACCGGCAAGCAGACCATCAAAAAAGGCACCTACACCCTGAAAGGTTGGGTTTACGTGGCCAAGGATGCCGAACTGACCATCGAACCGGGCACCATTATCAAAGGCGACAAGGCCAGCAAGGCTGCCCTCATCGTGGAACCGGGCGGAAAAGCCATCATGGAGGGTACGGCTTCGGCTCCTATCGTCATGACCTCGGCACAGCCGGCCGGAAGCCGCAAGCCGGGCGACTGGGGCGGACTGATCGTATGCGGAAACGCCAAGAACAACCAGACGGAGATGCAGATTGAGGGCGGCCCGCGCACCAAGCACGGTGGCAACAACGACGCTGACAACAGCGGTATCTACCGTTACATCCGCATCGAGTTTGCCGGCGCTCCATTCCAGGAAGACCAGGAAATCAACGGCTTCACCATCGGCTCAGTAGGCAACGCCACTGCCATTGACCACATCCAGGTATCCTACTCCAACGACGACTCCTACGAATGGTTCGGCGGAACGGTTAACGCCAAGTATCTTATTGCCTACAAGGGCTGGGACGACGACTTTGATACCGACAACGGCTTCAGCGGTACGGTTCAGTTCGGTTTGAGCGTACGCGACCCGCACATTGCCGACCAGTCGCAGAGCAACGGCTTCGAGAGCGACAACTGCGCCGACGGTGCCGCCGTAGCTCCCTACACCACCGCCCTGTTCAGCAACATGACCTTTGTGGGTCCGGCCACGGAAAAAAACATTAGCGAAGGCTTCCAGAACAACTCCAGCTACATCAACGCCGGCGGCCTCTACCCCAACAACAACTCCAAGCTCGGCCTCTTCCAGGCTGCCATGCAAATACGCCGCAGCAGCCGACTGAACTGCATCAACTCCGTTGCCGTAGGTTTCCCCATCGGTCTGATTATTGACGGCGACAAGGGCAACACCGTAGAAAGCGCCAAAAACGGCATGCTCAAACTCCAGAACCTCATCTTTGCCGGCATGACTGCCCTGGGTTCCGACAACAACAAGAAATACGAAGACCAGTATTACGACAAAACCACAGGTCAGTATGACCCCAGCCGCGTAAGCTACTCACACGAGTTCTTCATGGCTCAAACGGGCAATCAGGTAATGACCGAGAACCAGCTCGCCCTGAGCGACCCCGCCAACGTAGGACAAAACTACTGCCCTGCTGCCAACAGTCCGCTGCTTTCCGGCGCTTCGTTCAACGGCATCACCAGTCTCTTCCTCAACAAGGTAAGCTACATCGGCGCCTTTGGCGGAAACACGGACAACTGGATGAGCGGATGGACCAACTTTGACCCGCAGAACACGGTTTATTAAAAAAAGAAACCGAACCTTACGCAGGCGGACCCGCCTGCCTTGTGAACCTTACCTTAATAACCCATCAGCCGCCGCGGCTCGGAATCACATCCGAATGCCGCGGCGGCTGAGCGTTTTCCTCCGTCCGAAAAACATCTGCCCATGCCCTACGCCCGGTCACAAAGGTACGGACATAAAAAAAGGGATACCTCCGTATCCCAACCTAATTAACCTTAAATCTAATACTATGAAAAACACAATGCAAAAGTAACGCCTTCACGCTATGCGTGCAAGCATTAGAACACGATTTTTATGCTGTATAACATTGTTTAGAAACTCAAATGAAAAATTGACAAGTTCACTAATCAATTCCGGCCAACCGTCCCTGCCCGCCAGCCGCGCGTACGGCTCCACCCGCAGCCGAAACAATACACCACTCAAAAGAAAAAGGAAAAAAGAACACGGACCTTATGAAAACCAAACGGCACCTTAAACCAAAAAGACGGCAGATAAAAAATTTTTCCCGGCACCCTGCCCCAACCTCTCCTGCAGGCCCGAATGCCGGCGGCTCACCTTACGACACGGAGCGTAAGGGCATAAAAAAAGGGATACCTCTGTATCCCAACCTAATTAACCTTAAATCTAAT
>QRFC01001999.1_pt1 | contig 15761 bp, 19 predicted proteins | sample 1861061 | NCBI WGS metagenome assembly QRFC01 (sample SAMN09711282, study PRJNA482702) | Human gut metagenome, whole genome shotgun sequencing project.
GAACATGTGTTCGAGTTGTGATCTGTGTTTAGTGTTAACAAAAATTATTAACGATATGTTTCGGAGATTCTTGTGGGTAATAAAAATTGTTATTGTTAACATAAAATGTTAGTCAACAGGATGATTGATTCTTAGTGATAACATAAATTGTGAATTAATCATTTTTAAAAAAGGTTTGACAAAGGTGTGCACATGTGATATACTTAAAGCATCAAAGAAATAGCAATTTTTAAAGGAGGACGAAAAGTTATGATGAAGCAGGAATTTGAGAGCCTCATCGGAAAACAAGTAAGCGATAATGACTACGAAGTGATTGACCGATTGTCTACATTGTTACCGAATACCAGCGCGGAAGAAGGAAAGAAACAGATTGCGGACGTTTATAATGCTGGTGGCATGGCACTTATTAGCTATGTGCTCGAAACGATAGATATTATGAGCAGTTTGAAAAAAGAACTTGAGGAAGCCGTAGCAGACCTTGAAAAACTATTAAAAATAATGGGATTGAATTAGCTAGCAGGATGAGCGGCAATTTAAAAGGAGGAAATAAAGATGACAGTAAAAGAATTGTATATGGTATGTAATAATTTATATTGGTATAAGGAGATTATTAAACAATGAAAGATTTTTTGATTACATGTTTCATATTTGATTTATTTGTAATATTAATACTAACAATATATGTATTCGCATAATATAGAAGGAGGGCAGTGCCCTCCTTTCTATTTAACAATGGGAATATTATTACTTTCGGGGTAATACTGATTCAGAATTAACTTTTATATTTTCTATAGGCTTAAGCAATTTAATATTACTACTTGTGTGTAATACAGATTTAGAACTAGCGTCGGCATTTCCAAGAGGTATAGGCAATTCGACAGCTGTTAAAGTAGAAATTCCATTGATGTTTGCCCCGCCGCCCCCATACACAAAGAATAATTCGCCGTAGATAGCTTCATTGGCATTTACTTTTGCAATAATTGTCATTGTAGGGCCGCCAGTTGTTGAAGGTTTACTACTTTCAGAAGTTTGATACGCGAGAATAGTATTAAATCCGCTTCTGAGTCTTATTGTTGCGGCACCCTCAAAGTTTGCATTGATTGTTGCAACGAAAGTAATAATCATGAAGCATGTGTGGTCACAAATAAATGCGGAAATTGTATGCCATGAACCATTGCTTGTATTGTTTTTATCTAATACCTCTGAATTGTAATAATATCCGCTATTTCCGGTATATTTAATATTTCCGTACATATTGAGATTTTCAAAATTTGTAGGATATGCAATAGAATTATATACGTTATTGTATACCCTGCTTTTTATTGTATTATCTGAGTTTGTGAATATTCCTCTAATGCTATCGCATTTATTGTTATAAATATCATTGGCTCCTCCTTCAGTCAATTTACTTGAAGCGCCGTGATTTACAACAATATCATAGTTTTCTTGGTCGATAATTGCATTATTTAAAACGGTATTATCGTGAATGGAACATTTGTAGCAGTCATAGTCGGTATATAATCCGCTATATCCACATGAAGTAATAATATTATTGGAAATATTTGTATATTTTCCATTGACGAAAATTCCATATGATGCAAAATTATCTATTATATTTCCAGTTATAGTGTTATTTGAAGAGGGGGTGTTTTCCTTAATTCCTATTGATATTCCGCGTCCATATGCAGTATCAATTTTATTAACAAAATCATTTCTATTTCCTGTAAAAGTATTATTGATAATTTGCGTGCTAAGTATTGTCTGGTTAGCGATAAAAGCAAAGCCGCTCATGCAATTATTCGCAACATTATTAGAAATAATACTGTAATTTAAGTTTATAAATCGAAAAATATTTTTTATGTTATTAAACTGGCAGTTATTGATAATAACATGATATAAAGGAGCGCTTTCATTGGAATTTCTATTGCCAATTGCGGTATCTTCTGAACTTAATGTGTAATAGTCAATTTTTTCTGGGTGCGAAAAGTTACAGTTTTCGATTGTAATTTCCGTTGATGGAGAATTATCGTAAGGGCCAAACCACGGATATGAACCATAATTTGTGGCGGCATCTAACTGAATCATCTCATATGAAAAACTTGTAAGAGCATCGAATACACAATTACTAATCCAAACTTTTTTAGCACTAATAATTTCAAGAAAATGCCAGTCCTGTTTTACGTTGTTTGCAATTCTGCTTTCAAAAGTGCAATCGCAAATTCGAATATCAGAACAATGACACATGCTAATAATTGTTTGATTGATTCTCAAGCTTCTGAATCGTAATGAATCAAACGTAATAAAATTATTTGCATCATATCCGCCTAATGTTCCATTAGAATCATTTATAAAGAAAACCATGTTACTTGTAACACTTTGAATCAATGCCCTATATCCGAACACATATGTATTAGATTTTACTTTAATACTACTGCTAATTAAATAATTTCCTTTCGGGAAATAGATGAAAGCATCTTGAATATCAAAAGCTTTTTTTATTGCTTCTGTTGAATCCGTTTGCGCTGTATTATCAGCGCCGCAATCAGTAACAACATTTACAAAATTTGACATTTTATTTAATGCTTTAATAGCATTTTCTCTTGCGATAACATCTTTTATATCAACTATCTGTCCAAGAACATTAAATTTCTTTACATCGCTCATATTTTTTTGTCTCCTCCTAATTATATAATAAAAACACGAGTTTAACTCTTTACGTCTTTTTGTAGAGTAATAGTTTCTTTGTTTTCATTATAAATAGCGTTAATAATTAAATTATTAAATTGTGTATCAATATATTCTTTAAGTGCTTCATTTGCACCAGTATTTATAAAGTCTATAATTTCATTCACTTTTCCTGTAAGTTTGCATACCTGTTCATAATAACTTAAGCTATCATCATAACTTAACGGTAATATTTTCGCACTACAAGGAATAAAAACTTTATCCATATATTTACCCCCTACCATAACTGTATAAACAATGGTTTTAATTCATCAATTATCATTTTATCAATGTTAATAATTGATTTTCTAAATTCAACTAATAACTGTCCATAATTTTCGCTGTTATTCTTTCCTAGCACTTTTTCCGTCCATGTTTCAGTTGTTTCAGATGTACCAGTTTCAGACGCATTTGTTGTTCCAGTTTCGTTTGTAGTTGAATTGCTAGTTCCATCATTAACAGTAGTACCCTTATTTACATTTTCATTTGTATATGTTCCGTTTAGTGAACTTGTAGAATTTTCATCTGATGAATTAGTTGTTGTGCCAGTTCTAGAAATCATTCGAATATCAGTCAAATAATTTCCAGATTCAATTCCGTTAACACCGCCTTGCGGCGTATCATTAAATTTATTTGTTTCAGCAGATGTATCATTATTACTACTTTCTGAATTAGTATTTCCTTTGCTAGTGCTATCTGTTTTTGATGAATCTTTAACAGTGTAATTATCTGTTTTAGTATTTTTGTTAGAATTTGACACCGTTCCATTTTTGCTACTATTTCCCGTTGTTGTCTTACTGTCATTTCCGTGCACTGTTTTCGTGAATGTAGTAGTCATATCTGTGTTGTACAGGGGATTAAATTCATAAATAGTTGTTTTATACAATTGGTTGTACATTGGCATAATTTCACATAACGTTGAGTCAAGCCACAACTGCCATAAACCAACGGTTTCTGCACAAATTTCTCGTGTATAATAAGATCTCAAGATTTTTTCGCAGAGAATCTTTCTATAACTTTCGTCGAAAATTTCCCAGTTAGTTGTGAAAATTTTATCCCATGATTTTTCAAGCACGGAGTTAATAGAATTAAACCCGACGCTTTCCTTTAATCCTGCTTTTTGCTCACAGATATATCTCACCTCTGTTGTGTATTTACTCATTATTTTCACCTCCTAACATAGGAGTATCTAAACCTGCATCTATTTTTCCGAGGTCGTCAATTTCATCCCTGATGGTTACTTCAATATTTGTTTTGAACATATTATTTATTTTTTCTACTGCTCGCTGTCGTTCAGATAATCGTGAGTATCTATTCGCAAGAGTTCCGCCCAGACCTCTTAAAACCTCATCTTTAATCAGCCGTTCTTTTTTCATAACATTTGCCGATGGAATACCCAGATAAGTAAGAGCTTCATTCCATAAATTTGTTTTTAAATCATAAATTTTATCACATACAAAAGGTGCATCTGTTTTTAAACAAATAACAGTGTTTTCATCAAACGACTTGTCAGCAAAGATTACGGGAATATTGCCATCCATTTCTTTAAATGCATTTAGCAGTGTTAGTCGTTGTCTCTGATCACATTTTAACAAAATAGGTGTTTTTTGAGCGTTGGCATTTACATCAATGATTCTGTCTAAATTGTACAGTCTCTGTGCAAATAATTCAACTGTTGGAAAAGTTGGTGTCCTATCCATATTATTCCATATAATAACGCTGTCAGTATCATATAATGATTTTCGATAATTATTGTATTTAGAATACGCCACCCGTTTAATAGGTTCACCATAAACGTTAAAATTTCCATTACATACTACGTCTAGTGCAAGATTGCCAATTACTTCGTCATTGAAATATACTGCTCCTGCATTATAAAATAATGCTTGCTCAATATAGCGGCTATCAACGCTAGAAGGTAGATTTTTCCACTCAAACATACTAATAGAAATTTGTCGCAAAATGGAAAGATACTGACCATACGATCTCATATTAAGAGCTAAAGAGTCATCGAAATAGCTTTTCTTTTTACCCAAGCAATATCACCTCCTTACGACGGGCTGTTATCAAGGTCGTAGTTTCCAATTTCCGTGTGTTTTTTCCAGAATCTACATCCTGAATTGAAAATATTTTCAATTTTCCGTGCATCATCAGACGGTAAATTTCCCTCGACAATGCAATCTGTAGTTTTTACATACGTCCAATGCGGCCTAGCGTTCATGTTAGGGACAGCAGTTCGACGTACCGCGTAGCCGAAAGCTGTGAAATAATCATCAATTACTTTTGCGTACGCCTTTGTAATGCATTTTTCGTAGATTCTGAAACCCTTTTGTTTTGTGGCAAGCAGAAAATCACTTTCCTGTGTTCCCTGATTTCTTGTCCCCATTTCAACAGGCATAGTATTAACAGTTAATAAATCAACAACTTTTCCTATGCTATTGCTAATGCCACCCATAATTGCACTCCCGATTGCACCAAGGATACCTCCGCCAGCTCCCGCGGCTCCGCCGCTGAGTGCCCCCTTCGTGAAGCTGTTGAATAAGCTGTTTGGTGCAGATGTATTTTGTTGTGCAGTATATGCGCGGTATGTGTCAATGTTGTAAGCACACAAAGGGAAGCTTGATAAACTGACTCGTTCATCAATTTCTAACTGTCCATTTCCTGACATGGACTGAACTTTGTAATTAATCGGTATAAAAAGAGCCTGAGTTGATGCCCCAAAGTACGCTTGCTCCGTGAAACTATATGTTCCGCTACTTGCGTTTCCGGGTACTGTATTAAAGCATTCATATTTGTAATCTTTTCTGTCTCCCTCCCCATTGCTCACTTCCGCGTATTTATAGGGATAACAGAACAATTTATTGTTTTTTGGAACATATCCGTCGAGTGTATTATAAGGTTTATTATTTGTGTGAGTTTCTTTGTAGCGATCTTCAATCGGAGTGCCGCCGGGAACTACATATTTAGCAGGGAGTGAGTATATTTTAACAATATTATCTGCCTTATTTTTGTCAATTAAAGAATTGATATAATTATTGGCAGATTCAGCTGTCACAAAAACAGATATTGCACATCCACTGTAAACTCCGCCTGCAATACCGCCACCAGAGCCGCCTAATTCAGCCGCGGTCACTATAACGATAGGGTTAAACGACGTTGTTCCCGTAAGGGTATAATCATGAATACCTTCAATCACATGTTCTCCGTAGTTTACCCCCTCATCAAGAATATTAACGCCGATTGAATCATCTGTCACATGCTGTCGCTCGACAAAGCATTGTTTTAACTGAAAAGTTCCCATCCACGTTGTAAGGTAATCAATTTCAAAATGAATTTCCGTCATGCCGTTTGAACGATATTCAATATTAGTGATAAATGCATAAAACCATTTATTTTCATATGATGTGTTTTTGTATCGTAAATATCCCGCTGAAAGAAGATTGGCAATCGGAGTTCCAATTTTAATGATTCCTTTTTGCTGTGATACATAGGAGAAATTTGTTAAAGTTGCTATTTTTCCGATATTTGAAAAATATGCATCTTTAGCGGTAGTTGTGCTAAAATATAATGCGTTATCATAATTACTAGATAATCCAATATCTTGAAATATTTCTATGGTACTGTTCGGTGGTATATACATTATTTCACCCTCTTTTTAATTCTAATGAAACCTTTTATATTACAATCTGCCGAGTTATTGTATACTAAAATCTTAATTCTAATCGGTTTATCTACAATAAAATGATATGGAATAGTATTAAATGTACTAGTTCCTTGTAATGGTGATTTTGCATAATAACTATAAATTGGATATTCAGAACTTTCTCCAAACAGCGAAATAAAAAACATACAATTATTACTTTCAACCGGCTGTAAAAAGTGTTGATAATAATATTCACCAGGTTCAATATTGACAGCCCAACTACCAGGGGCATTGATATTTTTTGTGAATATATCTATAAAGTTATTTTTATTTCGGAAGAGATATCATTTATATAAGACATATTGCTTACATAATATAACTGAGAATTTATATTTCTATCAATATCTAACATATAAAATCCTTTCTATGGGGGATTATAAATCCCCCCATATTTTTATTTTGAAAAAACAACAGTATTACCAACGTTAGCGGAGCCATCAATTTTAGTTTCTGCGGTATATTTTGTTCCATTTACAGTTGCTTCAAGCGTTAATTTTGTAGCAATGGCACTAGCCGGAATTAGCAAGGCACCATATTTCTGTACTCCGATTCCTGCAGTTGTTGCGTCCTCAGTCTGAACTAACTGAACATTGTGTGGCTCTAAAGTAGCGTCGTCCACCTGAGGCTCAAGACAAAGAACGATAGCGGTTTCGGAAATGGACTTGTCGACAACCTCAAACGTAATAGTTGCAGGAAGATCTGTTGTAGCAGTATTCGCAACAAAAACAATCGCATTAGCAAACTGAGAGGAGCTAATGGTTTTCCATGTATGATAAAAGTAATTCCAGTAAAGACCAGATGCCACATATTTTTCAGTAAATTTATTCATATTGTCGTAGCACTGGAACCAGTTTTCGTCAAGCAAAACTGCTTTTACGTCCTTCATGAGCGTAAGCTCTGCATCAGTTACTTCCTCGATACCGTCGGAGTAATCGCGGATAACCGCGAAACGTTCATTGTCAAACGTTGTAAAATCATCGATCAAAAACAAGCTTCCCATGAACGTAGCTTTGTCCATGTTAAATGCGGCGGCTAGAACTTCGACATCATATTTTGCATTGAAATCGGAGTCCATAAAGATAACCTGTCTTTCGCGAGGAGTATTATTTCTAACAGATGCCGCATTGTAGGTCGTTTTCGGAAATGTGATTGCATTGGATTTTGAACGGAAAGCAGTTGCATAATTTTTCATATCAGAATCATCAACCGCCACCGGGTGCATCTGACCTTTTGTTACTGCCTTGATAATTAAATACTTGAACAGCAGAAATTCATCATATTCCGCGGCAGTATATACAGATTCTACAATTTTAGAGATTAACTCAGTTACTCCCTGCTCACTCAAAAAAGCTCTTCGTAAATCTTCATCCTGAATGGTCACTGGGTACATAACGCGCCAATTCATGATATGAAACTGGCTACGCACATCGGGAAGAGAACGCTTAAACTCTCTTCCTTCTCCTTTATCGGGGTTGTAATCAATTACTTTTGCAATACTTACAAAAATATCTTCAACAGTTTCGCCGAACTCAAGATATCCTTTTTTCAGTCTTGAATACGGGTTATTAAATGTTACGCTCTGTGCCCTCACTAGTGCAATGCGGTTCACTAATGCATTTAAAAACTGATTCGCTAATGCCGGGGTTCCGCAAATAATTTCTCCTACCTGCGGAATTTGCGTTGTTTTTTCTACTACAGGAACGTTCTGCTGATAATCATAGCTGCTGTTCTGCCGAATTACATTCAAAATATCAATCGTACTTGCGTTAAGTGTACTCTGCGCAATTCTTTTTGCCATGTTATTTAACCTCGCTTTCTAAAGTAAATAAATCTTCAAACTTTGTCGGTGCGTCATAATGTTCGATCTCGGGATCGTCATCATGAATATCATCCCCTTTTCCCTCAAACCGTTCTTTGTAACGCTTACGCCATGAAGCGTCGTTTTCTTCATATTTTGTTTTCCAATCTTCTTTATCTGAAAATGAATCAATGGTGTCTGATAAATCCTCTAGCAATGAAATATTATCATCACTTAAATTTTCTCCGAAACTTGCGCTAATTCTAGCAACTAAATCTTCTTTTGTTGATACTGCCATTTTTTATTACTCCTTTCTTAAATGATTCTTCTCATAAAAAACCAAATTGGCATGCTTTTTCCTTTATTTCCGGGTGTTGGCCCCGGTGGCTCTGGTTCTACTCCTCCGGCCCACCAGTAAACTAACATTACGTTTGCATGTGCATCACTTCCGGTAGGGTCTTGATAGAAATTTCCTGACGTCTGCTTCCATGAGGAAGGGCTTGCTGATTTATTATCATAAATGAACTGGTAATAGTTCTGCGCATATGCAATACGCTCAGTCAATTTATTTCCGGGAACACCTTCCCAACATGCTAGAAATTCCTCTACCAGTAACGGTAAATTCGTGCTTGTTGATGACAAAAATTCAGATAAATTGCTATACCCCATCACAGAATTTGCCGCTGTCCAGTAATTTTCATGCAACACAAAATTTAACTGCCCGTAGATATCGCCATCAGCATAACCCTGACTAGTGACCCAGGTATGCAGGTTATAACAACGGCCATAAGGGGTTCCAACATTAGTCCACTGACCTAAACCAAAACCGCCGATGCCGTCGTATTGATATTCGTGATCCCACGTTGTCGGAATGAGAGACTCCCAAATGCCCGGATTCATGCCAGATTCCCACGCCCAGCAACCGCACATGGCGGCCACCACATAGGGACTTATTTTTCTTTCATCTGGCATTTTTATCACTCCTTATATTTGTTCCAGATGGGAAGCAGATCGTTTACGCAATGCTGAATCTTTGTATAATCATATCCAGCTCTTTTTAACGCCTTTTTTCTATCTTCTCCATTTCCGTACGCTCCGTTGATAACCTCGATTGCAATAGCAATCGTTTCAGGAATCCTAACAAAACTTGTATCAGCCATTGTTGTTATCCTCCTTTGAAATATGAAAAATTGATAATAGTTTCTCTGGGAGAATGTCAGTAATTTTAGAAATATTTTCGATAATTGAAACTACTTCCGTAAGGCATACAAAACCAAGCACGATTGGAAGTAACTTAACATCCAAAACAAAACCGACTTCACTGCCATAACTATCAATCATTAATGCTAAAAAATAACAGATTAAGAAACCAATTTTTTTAAAAAATCCATCTCGCAGTTTGCTTGATTGCACTTCTTTTGCTTTAACTGCTGAAATTAAACCGGTCACTAAATCTGTTAAATTAAAGATTAATGCCACGCCAATACTATGCATGTATTCACCACCTTTACATTTAATTGTATATGTGTTACAATATCAATATATCATAAATATAAAAATATGTAAAGAGGTGTGTACTATGAATTTGCAAAAATATAATCATTTTATATCAGATGATAAAATTCATTATAGCGGAAATTTACTATTATCAAAAATGGATAAAAATGGAAACAAACCAGAAACGTATATTTCAACATCGAACCGTAGCGCTGGAAAAACAACATGGTTCGGGGGATATCTTCTAAATAAATTTTTAACAAAAAATGAATTGTTTTGTATTTTAATGAGGAAAAAATATCAGCTTGAAAAAGCGGTTTCTTTTATGGCATACTTTCCAAGCGCATTATCAGTTTATTATCCTGATTTAGAGATGAAAGAAGAAGTAGGTATTAAAGGAGTGTTTAACAACATTTATATTAGACTTCGGGGAAAGGAAAATGAATGGTTTCTATGCGGTTATAGCACTGCGCTTAATTCAAGCGATGATATAAGAAATTTTTCAAACGTGTTTAACAATGTTACAAGAATCTGGCTTGATGAATTTCAGCCCGAAAGCGGCGATTATGTGAAAGATGAAGTAAAGAGAGTTTTTTCTATTCATACATCACTTGCCAGGGGTGGCGGATTGCAGAGCAGATATTTACCGCTGATATTAACAGGAAACTTAATTGATGTAAATAACCCCTATTATGATCATTTTGGTATAAATCGTGATATAAATATAGAAACTAATTTTTATCGGGGAAATGGATTCATTCTTGAACAGGGATTTAACAAAAATGCCGCAGATGCTCATTTAAAAAGTACATTTAATCAATCTTTTTCTGAATCTGATTACAGTAAGCTATTAACAAAAAAAGAATATTTAAAAGATGATAACACTATGATTTTAAAATCTCCTAATTTAAAAGGTGATTATTTGTTTACTATTAAGTATTGCAATAAATATTTTTCAATTAGGTACTTGTACGGCCTAGGATTTTACTATGTTAATGAAACTGCTGACTTGACATATAATTTCGCACTCGCCGCAAGAAAAGAAGACCTATCGGACGATTGCATTTTTGACGGAGATAATCGTTTTAAAAAGCGAATGAAAAAAATGTATCATAATAATATTGTTCGATTTTCGAGTTATAAGGCGCGAGAAGCTTTTACTGAGTTTATTAAATAAAAAATTACCCGTCGAGAGAAGACGGGTAATTTAATTCAGAGTGTTTGTTTGGAATCTATTAGACTGTTTAATAGTTAGCGCATCGGAAGATATAAAATGAAATTTACAGTTACTTATATACAAACTTTCAATGATTATAAACTAGTAACAAATAATCTTTACTTCGGATTTTATCCTTTATTTGTAGCTATTCTATTATCTTGAAAATTTGTCCTTTATTATTTCAATAGAACCACCCCTTCCTTGTTTATATAGTTATTTTACCACGATCATATAGAATTGTCAATAAAAAACTGCCACCGGAATTTTTTAATTCCGGTGGCTATTTAAGGAAAGGAGGGAAGAATGGGTTCCCCTAACCAGAGGGGCTTATTACTAAATAGGCTAACAAGTGCTTTCTTTTGTTGCCATGGCAATAAAATCTTTCTCAAGCATCTTGTACACTGCGGAAGACTCTTCCTCTTTTTCGCAGGAAACAATAATAATATTATTATTTCCGAATACTGAGATAAGAATTTTCTTTGCTTCCTTTTTTCCAACTTCTCCGTTTAACTTATATGTATCAATCTGACCATTCATTACAAATGTAACTTTTGTGTTATACGTTACAATCGTTCTTGTAATATATTTCGCCATATTCTATTCTCCTTTAATCAGCAAGACTAAGAGTGATAAACTCACGCCCGTTTTTGCTTTTTAATTTATCAACCTTAACTGAGAACGGGTCTGTATCTCCCATACCAGTAAGGGTATCAATGATATCAAATAAAGAACGCATTACGCTTTCCGACCTGGTGGCATATAATGCATCATATCCTGATTCGTCCGGCTCAGAAATAATAAGTAATGAATTAAAAACCTCTCCGGTAGATTCATTTACAATTTCCTGTTCAATATACCCTTTAAACGGAATGATAGTTCCTTTATCTAACTCTTTCATAGGAATAGCATCATTTCTTGAGGTATAAGACAGAACTTTTCTTGCATTCATACCTTCACTTGTTTTAATTACTTTTGCACTCATGTTTTTATTCTCCTTTTATTTATATTTTGTAGTACCTGCAATAGAGAAGTTCCGACACCGTTTATCATTCGTAAATAAAATCCAGCGGTTTCACCCGTGACAATCTGTATTTTATTATCCGAACCCCTCTATCCGGTACATATATATCTTAACATGTTTTATATAATTTGTCAACCCCAAACATCATCTTTTTCATATATTTCTTGATCATTCAGGGAAGAAATAAGTTCTTCGTACTCATCTGTAATTGACAATTCATATGACGTTCTTTCCATCGCTATATATGTTCCAATGTGCAGTGTGTTACCATCAATGTTAATGTCAAAATTATCTGTGTCATTATACAATAAACGTTTTTTCCATGATTGACGTTCTTCTAGTGTTCCATCAGCTCCTATCATGAAATGCATACCTACTTTAAAATTTTCAATTTTTCCTAACAGTTTTGCTCCTAACTTTTTAGGGACTCCTGCTATTGTAATGTGCAGTTGATCATTCTCATCATCATAGGCATACTTTTTTGCACCTAAAGTTATGAATCGTTTATAAAATCCGTCAAAATCAGCTATGCCTAAAATTTGCAACTCTCCTTTTTTCGTATATGCTTTGAAAGATACATCACAATTTTCCGCATATTCAATCCATTTTTTATTATAGTTTTCTAGTAATTCTTTATATTTCTCCCCATTCTCGATTTTAACAGAGTCAGTATCAGCATAAATAAAATCTTTGTATGTCATATCTATCAATTCCTGCAAGCGAACTCTAGCTAGTGCAGTAACCGTTACCCCCCACTGATAATTTAAAAACTTTCCACTTTTTACATTATAATATGATTCAATTTGACTTTTCGCTTCTTCTTCGGTAGGAGTTCGTAATGTCAATTCACCTGTGCCCTCCGAAAAATCTGATATATCTTTTACAATTTTCTCAACCATCATGCCGAAGGATGCATTTACACGATTTTTTGATTTCATATATTCATATTCTGAACCTTCAATACCCTTTAACTCTGTTTTCTTTACATACCAATTTGAACACTCTTTTCTTATTTCATCGGGCAAATATCCCTTTGTTGTATAGTATGCCTTTGTTATTTTCATTTTTCCCGCATATTGATTTTTAATTATATGATATTCACATCCCAGAAAACTAAATTCAAAGGAATCCTTTTGCGATATCAAACGGCCATTATCAAAAATCCCAGTATTGTATGCAGATGAAGAACATACCATTTTTGATTTTGGAATGTATGGCACAGGAGTTTTAATGTTATCCCTTAACTTAACATCCTCAAAAACAGCTTCAAAAATACACCAATAGTTTTTGATGTAATATTCGATTCCATCAGGTGTTTGAACAGAATTAGTGCATTCCATTAGCCTGCCCGAAGGGAATTGATTCGAACATATCATTACAGCAGGATATGACGATGCAAAATCATATGAAGTAACGTTTGATATTATTCTGCCTACTTTATAACGATTAGCGTGCGTATTACCGCCGCGAAAAGCTTTCACTAATAAATTATATTGCTCTAATGTGATTTTTTGTTTGTCCATGTATTTTTGCCGATATGTTTTTTTCTGCTTAAATTTAGCATCCGATTTCGCCCGGTATGAACCACCGTTATATGTACTTCCTAAGCAGGCTTTTTTGTATGATCGTCGAACATAGCCAGTATTTGTCATTGGAATTGTTTTTAGCGTGTCACCTTCTTTTGTCATTATTGACACGACAGCGTGGTACAATGTAATTACATCCATTCCAGAGTAATATAAAATTTCATCTGATAATTCAGACCACGGATAACGAATAATTTCATAATCTATCAATTCTTTGTCTTTCTGATATTCCGGTGAGTTGTAATTTTCACAAAATTTTGCAAGTGACATATTAGATAATAGGTAACTGTCACGAAAAATAATTGTATCAGAATTCAACTCAAATTTTGCCACTTTTCTATTCTTTACAAGAAATACTTTAGTAAAATCTATGTTTAATATTGATTTAAGAAACTGATACTCAAACGACAGATTATGCACATAGCAAACAGCTTGAATATTGTGTTTTAATAATACTCTTTCTATTTCAGAAAAGAGCATATAGCACTGGGTTCGCGTTCTGCAAAAGAAAACAGTATCGAGCAAATACAGCTGATATAAATAAGGAAATGCTAGCATATAGTCTTTTGGATTATTTTTGTCATTTTCTGGCATCGAGGACGTTTCAATGTCAAAAGTTATCGGGGTTGACAATAACGCCTTACCTTTTTTATTTAGTAAAAGTCCATCATTATTTACTAAATAATCTATTTTTTTCTCTATCGAGTCGAAAGAATATGTATAATAAAAACCAGATAGACGACTATCTGGCACTATATCTGGTTTTTTCAAATACATCATCCTTGCACCCCCTTGTTAATAGTTACTAAAATGAAATCCAATTTTTATCCTTATTTTGCTCTAATGAATTTCTAATGTAATCTGCTAATGTTTTGTCAGATTCTTGTATTTCATCATATATATCTTTAATACTTTTATTTCTTTTATCTATTTTTTGCATACCTAGTGCTAAAATTAGTTGATCGCTGTCATATTTGTTTTTAGATTCGACCCCCTTAACACTTCCTAAAAAGGTAAGCATTTCTACTATTTCTTCGTCTGACATTCGGTCAAGCTCTGGGTAATTTTCTTTCATTGTTTCTATTCTTTGCTTCTCTATTTCCATTACTCCCTCTAATGTTGCCGATTTCCAATTTCTAACATTTTTTAATAACTCTATTGCCTGTTCATAATCGCTTATTTTTCTATGTTTCAAACGATGTAATAAATTACCCCGTTTCCCGATTGCATCTGCACTAATTGTTGATTTAATATATTCTACAGTTTTTGATGTTTTTCCGACTTTTTTAATTTCCTTTGCCCTCTCATTAAATTCTTTAACTAACGAACGATATTCTCTCTCTAGCAAGTCCCTTCTACTAACTTTCCTAGCCATATTCAATCCTCCAATGTATACATTTCTGCTCTTTTAATTGATTTCAAAATTTTAACCTTGAAATCAAATGTAGACTCTGCTATGATACTAACCATATTATTACCATAATAACCAGTAGTTTTAACCATGATTTTATCATGATCGATTTTCATTTTTAATGAATATATAGAGTCAAAACCTAACTCTTTAAGTTTTTGTACAATATTTATTTCCGCTACTCTTTTAAAGCTATAATTATTTGCATAATCTGTAATTAAAGAATCAATAAATTGACTCTTTGTTTGATTGCCACAACTACTTTCATATTCAAGTATTGCAATATTTGTTTTGTTTAATGAAACTGTTATGCGCTCCTTAGATTTTGAAATCATTTTCATTCCTCCTTTTATTTACACTAATATAACAATTTCACATGGAAATACTTTAAAGTAATCAACTCCCATTTTTAATATCATTTGCAATTCCGGTGATTCATCAAAAAATACTCGTTTTTTTCGAGAAACGAGTTCTTTTCCAGTTGCCTGCACTACTGTAATAAGCATTTTATTGTCAACGTTACCACAAGCATATAGTAAATCTTTCACTGTCATTTCCATTTCCTCCTTTTAATTTATTATATCTCTTTTGATAATTTAAGTATATCACATGTGCACACCTCTGTCAAGTATTTTTATTTAATAAACAATTAACATTTTACATCACTACTAAAACAAACCATCCGATTAATTAACATTTTATCTTAACAATAACAATTTTTATTACCCACAAGAATCTCCGAAACATATCGTTAATAATTTTTGTTAACACTAAACACAGATCACAACTCGAACACATGTTC
>QRFC01002001.1_pt1 | contig 15745 bp, 16 predicted proteins | sample 1861061 | NCBI WGS metagenome assembly QRFC01 (sample SAMN09711282, study PRJNA482702) | Human gut metagenome, whole genome shotgun sequencing project.
CAGACCATCTTCATTTTATCAAAGGAGGATATTTTTTCTATGCATAGCTAAAGCTTTTTGGAACCACCGGCATTGCCGGTGGTTTTCTTTATACAAAAAGCGAGTGTTCTTACAGCCTTTCAAATGCTGTAAGAACACTCGTCATGGTACGGGTAGTGGGACTCGAACCCACACGCCTCTCGGCACGAGAACCTAAATCTCGCATGTCTGCCAATTCCATCATACCCGCGGATGTACTATTAACTATTAAAACCTAAAACAAATAACAAACAAAAACATGTTAAACGCTACTAATAAAAAAACCTATTGCCGGAGCAATAGGTTTTTTGTGGAGCGGCTTACGAGGCTCGAACTCGCTACCTCCACCTTGGCAAGGTGGCGCTCTACCGGATGAGCTAAAGCCGCATCAGCAACGGTCATTATCTTACCACAAATTGCTGATTTGTCAAGCCCCTTTTTTCATCTTAAATCGTTATAACTGAGAGAACCGTTACAGGGCTTCAGATCGGAGGCGTTCCAGCGGTAGCTGCCCCACATCGCCTCGTCGTTTTTCAGGAATCCGGCCTCTATGCCGCCGTTGATGCAGACAGTGACGTCCACATGATAATAGTCGCCGTCAAGCTTTATGACGTTCCAGCAGTGATCCGCCCAGTCAAGCTGCCCGTACACCACGGTGCAGTCTATCCCGAGCTGACGGCACAGCTCCGTATACGCAAGGGCGATGCCCTCGCTGCCCGCGTAGCCGTAGCTCAGGGCGGAGTACGCGGAATCGTAGCCGCGCGCATCGTAATTGCAGTTTGCCACAAGATATTCGCAGGCGGCGAGCGCGCGGTGCGGCTCGTCCAGACGGCGCGTCTGCGCGTCAAACAGGGAACCGAGCTTGCCGACGCTGTTCAAAAACGACTCCTGCTCCTCCTCGTCGACGCCGTAGTCCAGCGTTATCTCGTACAGGCGCTGCATGCCGGTTCCGGTGTAAAGATTCACAGAGACGTTCGGCTTCTTCGGCAGGCTCAGCGGATAGGAGGTGTACACCGAGCGGACAAGCTCCGCCATGCCGTCCTCCGTATAGGAGCTGGCGTTGATGAGCAGCACGAGCCGCTCCTCGAAGTCCGCAAACGCTGCGCGTATAACGTCCGTGAGGCCGCTTGAATACGGCAGGGAGACGATATCCGCCACGGCGGCGCGGCTATCTGCGTAGGTTATATACACGGTCGCCTCGTAATATGTGACGATCTTGTTCAGCTCATAGGCCATATTCTCGACGCAGTAGGCGCAGAGGGCGTTCTGCGTGCGTATCTGCCAGCAGGCGCTGGCCAGATCCTCGGTCGCGTCCCCGTCGTAGGCCGTGTCGAAAACGATCTTGCCGGTCGTCTCGCCGCGGAGAACAAACTCAGAGATCGCCTGCTTGAGCGAGCCGAAGCTGCGCACAGTCACCTTGTCGCCGGTATACGGGCTTGCCTGCACCGTGGGCACATAGTCGCTCACCGCCTCATATTCCTTTTCAAACGCGCTTCCGCAGCCGCACAGCGCAAAGGCGAGTGCGGCGGCGAGAACTATGGCGGTGAGACGTCTTTTCATCATTTTACCTCGTTTATGCTTTCAAAGCCGTTGCCGAAAACGTTCTTCGCGTCGGTGACGATGAAGAATGCCTTCTCGTCGATATTCTTGACGGTGCGGCGTATCTCGGCGATCTGCGTGCGCTTGATGACGCACATGATGACTTCCTTCTTGCGGTGAGAATACGCGCCCTCGCCCTCAAGAATGGTGACGCCGCGGTGGATGTGCCCGGTGGTTATCTGCTTGATAAGCTCGGCGCTGTTCTCGCTGATGATGTAGCAGATGCTGGAGTTGTCGATACCGTAGAGCACGAGGTCGACGACCTTGGTGACGACGAACATGGCGATGAGCGAGTACATCGCGCTCTCATATTTGTCGAGCACCAGCGCGTAGGCGGTGACGACGGACACGTCGATGATGAGAATGATGGTGCCGAAGTTTATATGCGGGTTCTTCTGCCGCACGAACTTTGCGACGATATCTACGCCGCCGGTCGTTGCGCCGACGAAGAAGATAAGTCCGTAGCCGAAGCCCTTTATCACACCGCCGATGATGCTGGCGAGCATCGGGTCATTCGTCAGGGATATGCCGGTCATGGCGAAGATATCGACAAACGCCGAGGAGAACACCGTCCCCGCGAGGGAGCCGATCAGAAACGGCAGGCCGAAGTGCTTCCACGCGATGAGAAACAGCGGCACGTTCATAATGATGGACATCATACCGACGGGGAAGCCGGTGAAATGGTTGATGATCATCGAAATGCCGGTCACGCCGCCGGAGACGATGTTGTTCGGGTACATGAAGAACTGGAAGCCCACCGCGTATATGGCGGAGCCGATGAAAATTACCAAATACTTGATGACACGTTTGAACGCCTCGTTCTGCGTCAAGCTGCTTATAGTTGCCATAGCTGCATCAATCCTCAATCATTGAAAGCTGCTGCTCTTCCCTGTCCTCGGGCTTGAGAACAGCTCCGGCGGCGGGAAGGGAGCGCACACGGTATCTGCTTATATTCTTTATCTGGGTCTCGCTCACGGGCACGGCGCGGACAAGCGCGCGCTTTGCCTTGAGACTCATCACGCCGACGCCCTGAGTGGTGCGGCTGGTCTTGGTCTGGAGAAGGGAAGTGTTGAAGACAAGGGCGCGGTCGTCGCTCGAATAGCAGGCGATGTCAGTCTCACTGTCGAGCGGGATGACCGCGGCGAGGGGGCTTTTATCGGAATACGCGTTGACGAGCTTCTTGCGGTTGGTCTTGGTCTCATATGCGGAGCACTCAAGCCGCGCGACCTTGCCGTTTTCGAACACCAGCAGGAGCTGGCGCTTGTAGTCTCCGGGCGCAACCATGGTCAGCACGTTCTCGCCGTCGTCCATCTGGAGCCTCGACGGCAGGTACACGCCGAGCGCGGAGGCCTTCGTCTCCTCCATGTCGGCAAGGCGCAGCTTGTATATCTGCTGCCTGTCGGTGAAGATCAGCAGGTCGCAGCGGTTGGAGGACTCCAGGCTTATACGCAGCGAGTCGCCGTCCTTGTATTTCTGCTCGCCGCTCATTCTGAGCGACTGCGGGGTTATCTTCTTGAAGTAGCCCTCGCGGGACAGGAACAGCGTCACGGGGTAATCCTCGACCTGCTCCTCCTCGTCGTCGCTCTCCACCTCGCTTGCGTAGACGATGCTGCTTCTGCGCGGGACGGGGTACTTCTTGTTTATCGCCTTCAGCTCGTCGATGATGATGTTCCTGACCCTGCGGCGGCTCTGCAGCACGTCCTCAAGGTCGGCGATGTCCTTTTCAAGCTCCTCGGTCTCCGCGGTGCGGCGCAGGATATATTCGCGGTTGATGTTGCGGAGCTTTATCTCCGCGACGTACTCCGCCTGTATCTGGTCTATCCCGAAGCCGACCATCAGGTTCGGCACGACCTCGGCCTCAAGCTCCGTGCCGCGGATGATCTCGATCGCGCGGTCGATGTCGAGCAGGATGCGCTCAAGACCCTGCAGGAGGTGCAGCTTCTCTTTCTTCTTCTCAAGCTCGTGGTACACGCGGCGGCGGACGCACTCCGTGCGCCATGCCGTCCACTCCTCGAGAATTTCCGCCACGCCCATCACGCGCGGGCTGCCGCCGACGAGGATGTTGAAGTTGCAGGAGAAGCTGTCCTGCAGTGTCGTGAGCCGGAAGAGCTTCTGCATCAGCTTTTCGGGATCGACGCCGCGCTTGAGCTCGATGGCGATCTTCAGGCCGCCGAGGTCGGTCTCGTCGCGCATGTCGTTTATCTCGCGTATCTTGCCGGCTTTGATGAGCTCCGCCGCCTTGTCGATTATGGCTTCGGTCGTCGTTGTATAGGGTATCTCGTATACCTCGATGATGTTTTCCTTCGGCAGGTGCCGCCACTTTGCGCGCACCTTCACGCTGCCGCGGCCGGTCTTGTAGATGCTCTCCATGTCGGCGCGGTCGTAGACGATCTCGCCGCCGGTGGGGAAGTCGGGCGCGGGCATAGTGGAGATGATGTCGTGCTCCGGATCGCGCAGCCAGGCTATCGTCGTCTCACAGACCTCGTTGAGGTTGAAGCCGCAGACCTGACTCGCCATGCCGACCGCGATGCCGAGGTTTGCCGAGACGAGCACGTTCGGGAACGCCGTGGGCAGCAGGCTCGGCTCCTGCATGCTGCCGTCGTAGTTATCCACAAAGTCCACGGTGCTGCGGTCGATATCGCGGAATATCTCCGAGCAGATCGGCGCGAGCTTGGCCTCGGTGTAACGCGAAGCGGCGTAGGACATGTCGCGGGAATATACCTTGCCGAAGTTGCCCTTGGACTCCACAAACGGGGTCAGCAGCGCCTGATAGCCCGTCGAGAGACGGACCATCGTGTCATATATCGCGGCGTCGCCGTGTGGGTTGAGACGCATGGTCTGGCCGACGATGTTCGCGCTCTTTGTGCGCGCGCCGGTCAGCAGACCCATCTTGTACATCGTGTACAGCAGCTTCCGGTGCGAGGGCTTGAAGCCGTCTATCTCCGGTATTGCGCGCGACATGATGACGCTCATCGCGTAGGGCATGAAGTTTGTCTCCAGCGTTTCGGTTATGGGCTGCTCCAGCACCTCCGCACGCAGGCCGACGACGTTCGGGTTATTGAATTTTTTCGGTTCCTGTTCCTTTTTCTTAGCCATGGCGGATCATCTTCTCTTCTTGATCTTCTTGCCGGTAGCCAGATTCCTGCGGCAGCGCGGGCAATCCTTGACGGCGAGCACGCCGAGCATGATGTGCTTGCCGCAGTAGGGGCAGCGGCAGAACTGATAGACGCAGATTATCGTGCCGACGAATATCGCCGCCGTCAGCGCCACGAAGCCGAACTGATAGTAAGAGCCTTCGGGGCACAGCAGACTTATCACGCAGCACACGCTCGCCGCGATGACAAGGCGGATGGCCAGCTTTCTGCCGTATTCAAAAGAACTTCCTGAATTCATAGTTTTCTCCTGTATCTCTAAATTTTATTTACGAAAGATCGGCCATGTCAAGGTACTTGTGCCCCTCGAGGGCGATGTGCTCCTTGCGTCCGGCGAGATCATCGCCGAGCAGCAGGTCAAAGCTTCTGGCCATCAGCTCAGCGTCCTCGGGCATGACCCGTATGAGACGGCGCGTCTCGGGGTTCATCGTCGTCATCCACATCATGTCCGGATCGTTCTCGCCGAGACCTTTGCTGCGGCTGATGCTGGCCTTCGCGCCGTTGAGCGAGTCGATTATCTCGGCCTTCTCGCGGTCGGAGTAGGCAAAATAGGTCTTGCCCTTGCTCTCTATCTCGTAGAGCGGCGACTCCGCGATGTACACGTAGCCCTCGCGGATGAGCGTCGGCACGAGGCGGTAGAGCATCGTGAGGATGAGGGTTCGTATCTGGAAGCCGTCAACGTCGGCATCGGTGCAGATGATGACCTTGCTCCAGCGGAGATTGTTTATATCGAAGCTTGAAAGCTCCTTGGTGTGCTTGTCCTTGACCTCGACTCCGCAGCCGAGCACCTTCATGAGGTCGGTTATGACGTCGCTTTTGAAGATGCGGACATAGTCGGCCTTGAGGCAGTTGAGTATCTTGCCGCGGACGGGCATGATGCCCTGAAATTCCGCGTCACGCGAGAGCTTGCAGGCGCCGAGTGCGGAGTCGCCCTCGACGATGTATATCTCGCGGAGCTCCGGCTCGCGGCTGCGGCAGTCTACGAATTTCTGCACGCGGTTGGCGATGTCGATGTTGCCGGAGAGCTTCTTCTTCATGCCGATACGCGCGCGCTCCGCCGTCTCGCGGCTGCGCTTGTTTATCAGTACCTGCTCGGCCACGCGGTCGGCCTCGGGCTTGTTCTCGATGAAGTATATCTCCAGCCGCTCCTTGAAGAATTCCGTCATCGCGGTCTGGATGAATTTGTTGTTGATGGCCTTCTTGGTCTGGTTCTCGTAGGAGGTCTGCGTAGAGAAGCAGTTCGTGACGAGGACGAGGCAGTCCTGCACGTCCTGGAATTTTATCGCGCTCTCGTTCTTCTGGTACTTGCCCTGCTTTTTGATGTACGCGTCTATCGCGTAGGTGAAGGCGGTGCGGACGGCCTTGTCGGGCGCGCCGCCGTTTTCGAGCCACGAGGAGTTGTGGTAATACTCCAGTGCGGTCACGCGGTTCGAGAAGCAGAAGGCGGCGGAGAGCTTGACCTTGTATTCGGGCTTGTCCTCGCGGTCGCGCCCCTTGCGCTCGGCGGAGATGAACTCCGGCTGGGTCAGCGGGTTCTCGCCCGCAAGCTCCGCGACGTAGTCCTTGATGCCGTTTTCGTAGAGGAAATCGCGCGTCTCGAACTTGCCGTTTTTCTGTATCCTCAGCCGGAAGGTGACTCCCGCGTTGACGACGGCCTGCCGGTGCAGCATGCTTGCGAAGTGCTCCTCCGGAATGTCGATATCCGTGAACACCTCGATGTCCGGCCGCCAGCGGATGAGCGTACCGGTCTTTTTCCGGTCGGCAGGCTCGACCATAAGCTCCTGCCCCTTCTTGCCGCAGACCTTGCCCTTCTTGAAGTGCAGCTGATATTTGTTCCCGTCGCGCCAGACGGTCACGTCCATGTATTCCGACGAATACTGAGTGGCGCAGGTTCCCAGACCGTTGAGGCCGAGGGAATATTCATAGTCGCCGCCGTCGGCGTTTTTGTACTTGCCGCCGGCGTACAGCTCGCAGAAAACCAGCTCCCAGTTATAGCGCTTCTCGATCGGGTTCCAGTCCACGGGACAGCCGCGGCCGAAGTCCTCGACCTCGATGGACTTGTCCTCATAATATGTCAGCGTTATGAGATCGCCGTTGCCCTCGCGCGCCTCGTCGATGGCGTTGGAGAGGATCTCAAAGGCGGCGTGCTCGCAGCCGTCTATCCCGTCCGAGCCGAAAATGACGCCGGGGCGCTTGCGGACTCTGTCCGCGCCCTTGAGGGCGACTATGCTTTCGTTGCCGTATTGTGCGGTACTTTTGCTCATGCTTTCTGACCTTTCAACCGATTCTTGCCGGACACGGAGGAGACCTGTGCTCCGCCTGCCCACACGGCGCCGATCGCCGCGCCTTCGCGCTGCGATGTGGGCGCATTAAAAACCCATTTTAACTTAAACAGTATAACTCACCTTACGGAAAATTTCAAGCCGCGGAGCCGGTTTCTTCCTGATTTCGCGCCGGCAGAGGGATTTTTATCTTTATGTTTTTTAACTTTTCTTTATATTTATCCCCGCGCCTTGACGTAAAATGCCGGATATAATATAATATACAATTGTGTTATTATGGAAAAAGAGGTAGAGCATGGTCTGTCCAAGCTGCGGCTTTAAAACTGAACATGATTTCTCCACCTGCCCGAACTGCGGGCGTGCGCCCGCACCGCGCAGGCGCACGGTGCGATGCCGGCTGCGGCTGACACCGGACGAGGCACTCTCCGGCGCACGGCGGCGCATCCGCCTGCCGGGGTGCGAGGAGCCGCTGCGGCTGAAGCTGCCGCAGGGACTTCAGGACGGGGACGTGCTGGAGCTTGACGGGATACGGCTGCAGAGCGGCGGAGCGGAGCTCACCGTGAAGCTGCTGATGACCGTTGAGATAGCCCTTCCGAGCCCCGCGCCCGTTCCCGCCGCGCCGCCTGCGGAGCAAAAGCGCGCGGACAAGCCGAAGCGCGAGCGCGGCTATACGGCGTTTGCCGTGCGGTCGGTCCTCGTGCTGCTGCTGTGCGCGGCGCTGGTCTGCGCGTTCATCGTGGGGTGCGTCGGGCTGAAGAGGGAAGACCTGCCGGAGCTGAGCCTGCCGTCCGCCTCGGAGCTTCTGAGCCGCATCGTGCTGTCGGCATCGCCCGCGGCGGCGGACGGGAACGTGCGGGAGCTTGCCGCGCAGGAGATATGGCGCTTTGACCGGCGCGGGTATCTCAACCAGCTGGACGACCGGCTCCTCGAGGACGTGCTCGCGATATACCGCGCGGCGATGAATTTCGAGAGCGAGGCCGTGCTGCCGAACAAGCTCTCCGAGCGCGAGCTGATATCCATATGCAACCTCATGGCGCTCGACTGCACCGAGCTTATCCAGACCGATCTGTTCTCAAAGCGCTGGGAGCATGACGGCGCGGGCAAGGTCACGAGGCTGAAGCTCAGCTACGTCATGTCTCAGGAGGAGTACAAGCCTGCGCGCGCCGAGTGCCAGGCGCTCGCTGAGCAGCTCGCGTACGAGACCGAGGGCATGAGCGATATAAACCGTGAGCTGTACGTGTATAACTACATCATCGCAAACTGTGTCTATGACCGCGGCGGCACGCACGCGTTCTCGCCCTACGGAGTGTTCTCCGGCCACAGCGCGAAGTGCGACGGGTTCAGCAAGGCCATGAAATGGGCGCTGGACGAGATGGGCATAGACTGCCGGTGCGTCTCCGGCGCGTACATCGGGCGCGACGACGGGCACACATGGTGCACCGTTCGTCTCGGCGACAACTGGTACGACGTGGACGTGACGGCGGACGTGAGCCAGAGCGGACAGTGGCAGCCGGTGAGCCGGGGGGCGGTGAACATCGCGTCCGGCTGGGTCAGGGGCCAGTTTGAGCCGGATGCGGGGCTTGATCTCGTGAGCGTGCCGGAGGGGGCGGACATGTCGCTGAGCGCGCATGTGCTCGACGGGACGTTCATCTACGCCGGTGAAGACATCGCCTCGCGCTTTGACGCGCTGCTGAGCGCCTACTGCTCATACGGCGGCTCGGTGTGTTTCCAGATAGAGAGCGTGGAGGATTACGAATATCTCAAGGCGAACATGGACTGGATGCTCACGGGCTGGTTCGACCGCAATCTCTGGGGCACATGGAACTACCAGACGTGGTATTCCGACGCGTACCGCACAATGACCGTATCTGTTTCCGGCTGAGGCCGGACGGCCGCAAGGCCATATAAAGGACTTACACATGAAAAAATTCTTTGATCCAAGTATGCTGCGCTTCCTTCTGGTGGGCGTGGTGAACACGCTGGTCGGCGCGGGTATAATGTTCCTGCTGTACAATCTGGCCGGCTGCTCCTACTGGCTCAGCTCCGCGGCGAACTACATCGTCGGCGGCGTAGTCAGCTATTTCCTCAACAAGTATTACACCTTCAAAAACACCGAGCGCTCGTGGAAGCAGGTTCTCCGCTTCGCGCTGAACGTGGCGGTGTGCTGGCTGCTGGCCTACGGCATCGCAAAGCCGCTGGCGCTGCGGCTGCTCGCGGGCTTCGACGAGAAGCTCCAGACCAACGCCGCAATGCTGGCGGGACTGTGTCTCTACACCGCGCTCAACTACCTTGGCCAACGCTTCTTCGCGTTCCGGGCAAAGGAGGACTGACCCATGCTTGAATGGTTCACCGGCACGATAGCCGGAAAGTTCATCTCGACCTTTTTCATCTCCATGCTCCCCGTCGTGGAGCTGCGCCTCGGCCTGCCCTACGGCATCGCGCTGGGGCTGGATTACCCGCTGGCGCTGACGGCGGCGGTGCTCGGCAATATGCTGCCGGTGCCGTTCATAATCCTGTTCATCCGGCAGATATTCGCGTGGATGCGGCGGCATATGCCGAAGCTCGACGGCTTCGTCGCGAAGATTGAGAGCAAGGCGCATCTCAAGGGCGAGACGGTGCAGAAGTATGGCCCGCTGGGGCTGCTGATCTTCGTCGCCATCCCGCTGCCCGGCACGGGCGCGTGGACGGGGGCGCTGGTCGCGGCGCTGCTGGACATGCGGATGCGCAAGGCCGTGCCGAGCATCCTGCTCGGCGTGCTCATCGCGGCCGGGATCATGACGGCGATCACCTTCGGGGTCATCCATATCGCAGGGTGAGGGCATGAGCGTTTTTGCGATAAAGCTCGCGGCGATGATCTCAATGCTCATAGACCACTGCGCCTATGTGCTGGCGCCGCCGCACTATTTCCTGCTGCGCTGCATAGGGCGCATCGCGTTCCCGCTGTACTGCTTCCTCATCGTCAACGGCCTTGAGCACACGCACGACCGGCGGCGCTATCTCGCGCGGCTGCTGATATTCGCGGCGATCTCGCAGCTGCCGTTTGCAATGGCGTTTTACCCGCGGGAGAGCATTTTCACGGGGCTGAACGTGTTCTTCACGCTGGCCGCGGGGCTTGCGTTCTCGATGCTCTGCGCCTCGCGCAGTGAGCGGGACGGGAAGTGGTACGCGTTTGCCGCCGTCACGCTGCTATATGCCGCCGCCGTCCTGCCGTGCTCGGACTACGGCTTCGGCGGCGCAGCACTCATATTCCTGCTGTACATATGCCGGCAGAAAAGAGCGCTCCAGGTCGCGGCGCTGTGGCTGTGGTGCCTGTGGCAGTACGCGCTCGAGCTTGGAAGCTGGGAGATGTTCGCGTTCGCGGCGGCCGCCGCGATACCGATGCTGCTCTATAACGGCCGCCGCGGGCCGGGGCTGAAGTGGCTGTTCTACGGCTTCTATCCTGCGCATCTGCTGATACTCGGCCTGTATGCCTGCGGCATATGGCCGTGGGCGGCTTGACATTGGGAGGCCATGTTACTATAACAAATAAAAAACCGCACGGCGCACCGTGCGGTTTTTAAACGGGCACCGGTTAGAGAATATTAACCGGCGCCGGAGAAAGAGGGATAATTTCAGATGGACAGAAAAGACGCCATTCGCAGCGCTTACCGCATGACCGGAAGCAACAATTTTTATGACGGCATGATGACCTGCTCCACGCTGTCGGGGAAGGCCGTGTGCCGCCTTGTGTGGGCGATGAACAGAGCCGACTGCGAGGAATATCCGGACGCGGCGATGGCCGGAATACCGGAGAATTTCGCAGGGCGGCTGCTGGAGGTGCCGGTGGGCACGGGCATACTGACGATGCCGCTGTATCAGACGCTCCCCGACGCGGACGTCACCTGTCTTGACTACTCGCCCAACATGATGGCGCAGGCGCGCGGGAAGGCGGAGCGCATGGGGCTGAAGAACGTCGCGTTCCGGCAGGGCGACGTGGGCGCGCTGCCGTTTGAGGATGCGGGCTTCTCCGGCGTCCGGCTCCACACGAACAGCCGCGGTTGGCTCTGCGTCACCGCGAAAAACGAATAAGATTATAATAAGTCCCCGACTCCGCGGTATCCGCGGGATCTGGGATCTTAAATATACGCTTTTTCGTGCTCCATGCGCTCTATGCGCCGCGTGCTCCTGCCGCTCTGATTCACCAGCAGCGGCACACGCTCCACTATCAGCGACGAGGTGTCAAGCCCGTACCACTGCGCCTTGGAGCCGGCGATGTGGCGGATCGCGTACTTCACGTTCAGCACCATCTCGTCCATGCTGGAAAGACCGGCCTTCGGCGGCACGACCTTGTGCAGGATGCAGAACTTGAAGTTGCCGACGTCGGACTTGCCGTATATCGAGTGCTTCCGGTTCTGCGGCGGCAGCTCTCCGCTCTCGATAAGGTCGGAGACTATCTGACGCAGGTAGACGTTCACGCGCTGGTGATCCTTGAAGCCGAGGTGCAGCCGGACGCGGAAGATGTAATCCGTGCCGTAGGTCTCGACCTCATAGCGCATCACGCTCGGCTCGTCGTGCACGGTCGCGCTGATGAACCAGTAGGCCGAGGCGCGCTTGGCGTCCTTGTCGAGGATGGAATAGAGAATGTCGCGGTCGATGCTCTCAAAATCGCGGCTGTTGTCGAGGTAGACGAGGTTGTGGGTCAGGCGCGGTATCTCGGGATCGTCGTGCAGCTCGCCGAGGGGCTGGACATAATCTGCGAAGTGCAGCGGCACGCAATACTGCCGCTCAAGCTGCGTCCCGCGGTGCCACACGAGCATGATGAAGAACAGTATCAGCGCCATGATGACCGCAACATAGCCGCCGTGGATGAACTTGCCGAGGCTGGAGACGAAGAACACGGCCTCGATAGCGCCGAACACGACCAGCACCACCAGCGCGAGCAGCTTCTTCGAGCAGATGCGCCAGAGGTACACCGCCAGCAGCAGCGTCACCGTCAGCATCGACACGGTTATCGCAAGGCCGTAGGCCGTCTCCATGCGGCTGCCGGAGCGGAAGAGCAGGACGATGATTATGCAGCCGACGATCAGCACGCGGTTGACGGCCGGGAATGTATAACTGCCCCTTGGTGTCTGCGGGGTACTTTACCTCGAGATGCGGCAGCAGGTCGAGGCGTATCGCCTCGGACACAAGCGTGAACGAACCGGTTATCAGCGCCTGAGACGCGATGACCGCGGCCGCCGCGCCGAGCACTACCGCCAGCGGGCGCAGCACCTCGGGCAGCATCTGGAAGAAGGGGTTGAGCATCTCAATGCTCTGAAGCTCCGCGTCGCCCTGATTGCAGATGAGCCACGCGCCCTGACCGAGATAATTGAGTATCAGGCATATTTTCACGAACGGCCACGTGATATAGATATTGTCCGCACCGACATGACCCATGTCGGAGTAGAGCGCTTCCGCGCCTGTCGCGGCGAGGAACACGCTGCCGAGGATCATAAAGCCGACCTTGTTGTAGGGGCTGTACAGCACCTTCACCGCGTACACGGGGTTAAATGCCTTCAGCACGGACGGCAGGTCGAATATGTGCACAAGTCCGGTGATGCCGAGGAAGCTGAACCAGACGAGCATGACGGGGCCGAAGGCCTTGCCGATGCGGCTCGTTCCGGCGCGCTGCACGAGAAACAGCGCGAGGATTATCGCAAGCGTCAGGATTATCACGCGGGTCTGCCCCGCGCCGAGGAAAGAGTCCATCACGGGGTTGGTGCGCAGACCCTCGACCGCCGTCGTCACCGTGACCGCGGGGGTCAGTACGCCGTCGGCCAGCATCGCCGCGCCGCCGACCATCGCCGGAAAGATCAGCCACTTGCCGCAGCCGCGCACCAGCGCGTACAGCGCGAAGATGCCGCCCTCGCCGTGGTTGTTGGCGCGCATGGCGATGAGAACGTGCTTTATCGTCGTCAGCAGGGTTATCGTCCTGATAACGAGCGACAGCGAGCCGATGACCAGCTCCTGCGAGGCCTGCGCGAGGCCGCCGTTGCCCTCGATGATCGACTTCATGACGTACATCGGCGAGGTGCCGATGTCGCCGTAGACGATGCCGATGGTTACAAGCAGCATCGCGAAGCTGACTTTCTTTCTGCTTGCCGTGCTTTTTCCCATGATTTCTGATGTCTCTTTTCCGGATAATTCTGTGTTTTGCACGTTAAGATTCCGTTAAGGTTTAAAAATGCAGTATGATATTAGCGCAGTCGCAGACGAAAAGCAACGGTAAAAAATTTTCTTCACAGCCCATAAACACAAAGCGCTTGCGGACACCGGTTGCGGTATCCGCAGGCACTCAAATATTCGGTTCAGCCGATCACCGGCGGGCGGCCGGCGGCGTCGAACACGGAGTCCACGTCGAAGAAGCGCTCGTTGAGAATGTCGCGGTAATAGGTCATCGAGTAGCCGCCGATTTCGATGCGCGACATGAGCGCATAGTCGTCGTTCAGCTCGTTGTAGACCTTGCTGTCAACGGTGCAGTAAATTTCAAAGCCCGCGTCGAGGATACATTGCAGCGCGGGCTGCTGCACGCGGTAGCCGAAGGGCGCGATGAACAGCCGCGTCTCGCCGATGCAGGGCACGACGTGATCCACCCATTTGTTGATATCGTAGGATATCTTTTCCACCGAGCAGCCGGGGCCGTAGAAATTGTTGACGCGGTTGTGCGTATAGCTGTGGCTGGCGAAGTTCCAGCCGCGCTCCTTGAGCGCCGCGACCACAACGCGCATCTGATCGGCCTGCTCCGGAATGTCGTAATCGTAGCCGAACGCGCCCTGAAAGCCCGTCAGAGCGATGGTGCCCTTATGCCCCTGATACGAAAAATCCGGATGCTCCGCGACAAACGCATCGACCACACCCATCACGTCCCCGTCGGGGATGATGTCCACGCCGCCGTAGGGATTGTTCACGCGGTACATCAGCTCGCCGCTGTCGTCAACGAAAAGCTGCTGGGCGTAGCCGTCGCCGTAGGCATAGGCCACGTCGTCCACGGAGAGAATAAGCGGGGTCTTGCCTTCGGGCAGCATGATCTTCTGCCGCACCATTTTCCCGTCCTGTTTGACCCAGAGCTTGTTCAGATCGTACAACACGTAGCCGCGCTCGTAGAGCTGGGGCAGTATCTTTTCAAATTCGGCCTTTTCGGAGAAGCCGGAGTTGTAGCCGCCCATCGGCGTTGCGAGATCGGTGAAGATCATTTCAGGGTAGACTATCAGACTGTGCAGAAAGATATGCGGGATGTCGTCGGTATAGTCCACCAGCGCGGCCTTCTCGTTCTCAAGCTCCGCGCGGGCGGCGGCGATTTCATCGCACTCCAGCTCCGCATCGGACAGCGCGGCGATGGCCTCGTCATAAAAATACTGCTGCGCGAGAGTCTGCGCGCGTGAGAGCGCGTCGGCGCGCTTCGCGGTGAGCGCCTCCTGCCGCGCCTGCTCTTCGGGATCGGGCGTCGTCTCGGCATTCATCGCAGGCTCCGCCGTGTCGGCGGGCACTGTGGCCGCGCCGCGGGAATACAGCGCAGCTGCCGCGATGAGCAGCGACATGGACGCCGCGAGCAGCGCGACGATGACTATAACTTTTCTTTTCAAGTGGAACCCTCCTGTCCGGCACCGGACTTATTCGGGCTTGTTCTCCTCCGACTTGCCGTCCGGTCTGGCTAATCTGAATGTGAAAACGATGGTGAAAATGGACATTGCAGCCGCCGTCGCGATTATAGCGGCAGTAAAGTCCATGGGGATGACCGCGCGCATCAGGAACACGATCGCCAGCGCACCCGCGTCGATGAAGAAGCGGAGCATGTTGCACAGCGACACGCTCTTGATGTCGTTTTTCGAAACGGCGCGCTTCATAAGCGTGGCGTTCAGCAGAGCGGCGAGCAGTCCCCAGACCGCGCCGCCGAGTATACTCAGGGCAATTTGCATGGTTGATCCGTCCTTTTCTGTCTTATACGGCCATTGTATCACAGCGCGCGGATATTTCCAACTGTGCATCTTTCACATTTCAGTTTAAAATTTTTGTTATTATTGACGAAAAAAACCGCTTCCAAACCTGACTGAGATTTCCTCGGTTCCTCGCGGCGCGGCGGGACATAATAAACGCGAGGTGATAAAAAATGAGTCCCAAAGAATTACTTTATATTGACGATGCGCTTGGCCATACCCAGTTCCTTATGACCCAGTGCCGCGAGGCGGCAAACCGTCTCACCGATCCCGCGCTGCGCCGGCAGGCGATGGAGCTTGTGAACGCGAACCAGAAGCTGTTCACGCAGTTTTACAACCTTGTGTAAGGAGGACAGAGCATGAACGACAAGGAGATAATGGAGGGCATCCTCCTGACGACGAAGGGCGTGTGCGATTTGTATATGCACGGCTCGATAGAGTCCGCCACGCCGAACGTGCACGAGGCGTTCAACACCGCGCTCAACGACAGTCTGTGCATGCAGGACGGCATTTATAAGCAGATGGCCAGCCGCGGCTGGTATCCGTCCGAGCAGGCGCCGCAGCAGCAGCTCCAGCAGATCAAACAGAAGTACTCCGCCATGGGCTGAGAAAACAACAGGGATCGCCATACAGGCGATCCCTGTCAGCCTGTAGACAAAGCTGTCGGCGATGTATAGAATTGCATGGGGAGAGTGCAGAGAGGGGACGGGAGTCCCCTTTCTGTGTTCAATACATCCTTATT
>QRFC01002004.1_pt1 | contig 15723 bp, 13 predicted proteins | sample 1861061 | NCBI WGS metagenome assembly QRFC01 (sample SAMN09711282, study PRJNA482702) | Human gut metagenome, whole genome shotgun sequencing project.
AAGCAGCCCAAGGCAATCTTCTATTCCTTCCGGGACAAGGTCAAGGAAGGCGACATTGTGCTGTGCCATGACACGGGAAAATATCTGCACAAGTCGATTCCTTTGTGGGCGGAGTACATGGAAGAACGTGGTTTCATGTTCGTGACCGTGGATGAGCTGGCGGCGGCCTATGGCGTGACGCTGGAGCCCAGCGTGGTTTATTGGTCGGTGCGCCCCGGGGAGAATAGCGTAGATAGAAGTAATCTGGGCAAGAAGTAAAAGAAAGCGCGAGGAAGCTTGCTCCTTTGAAGAACAGCTTCCTCGCTTTCTTTTTATTTTGGTGCTATGGTAACGCGGGGCGTTGCGAAGGGCGTAGGGGTCGGCGTGGGCGTGCGTGTTGGAACAGGCGTAACAGTTGGCAAGATCGTTGCGGTTTCACCCGAAAACGGTGTAGGCGAGGGCATCGGCGTGGCCTCCAGCTCAGATGTGGGCGAATTGTCGGGAGTATTCGTGGGCTCTGATATAGGAGACACCGTGGAGGTCTCCGCAGGCGTGGGGGAAGGAGCAATGACGGTTGCAGTTGCGGTAGGGCCTTCCGTTGGCGTAGGGACAATCGTCACAATGGGTGTGAAGGTGAAGAAACCATTCCCTAAATCGCCGCTATCCTGACTGGTGGGGGGATAGGTTTGATCGGGGCGGGACGTCCATTGCGGCAGGAGGAAGATCATGCATGCAAGCACGGCACAGGCAAAGGCCAGCACCGGGACATGGCCTTGATGAGAGCTGTACGAAGCGATGGGAGCTTGCTCCTGCGGTGGAGAAGTTAGGGTATGCAGCAGTCGATTTGCCGTTTTTGAAGATAGGGAGAAGCGTTCACGGCGAATCCGATTGCGGATCATGCGATCAAAATCGGCGTTTTTCATGCGTCATCGCATCCTTTCAAAAGCTCGCGCAGCTGTCTGCGTCCACGGGCCAGCCGCATGGAAACGGTCGTGCGGTTGAGATGCAAAATGTGAGCGATCTCCTGCACGGCGAAGCCCTCATAGTAATACAGCGTCAGCACCTGAGACAGCGGCGGGGGAAGCTCCAACAGCGTCTCGTAAACGGTGGAGGGTTGATCGGCCAGCAGAACGGGAGAAGAAACAAGCTGTTCATTACCGGAAGGACTTTCCCGCTTCCTGCGGCGCAGAAGATCATAGCAGCAACGTGCCGTGATGGTCATCATCCAAGGCCGAAGCTTATCAGCGCTTTGCAGCGTATCCGCCTTTTGGTAGGCCTTAACGATGGCCGCAGAGACAGCGTCCTCCGCATCCTGCGGATTTCGCACAATGCTCAATGCCAGCCGAAGCAGATTCACACGCTGTGCCCATAGGGCCTGTCCCAATGCATCCTTTTCCATCCTTGCTCACCCGCTTGCTTTTGTCATGACACCTATAAGACGTGATGCAAATGCGAAATGTCAACGCATAAAATAAAAATGATGGCAGCGGCTTCCGGACGGAGAATCGGGAAGCCGCCCGAACATAACAAAAAACGCCCCTTTCCTGCGGACAACAGGAAGGGAGCGTTCCGTCTACTCCGTATCAATTACGCCTGATGAGGGGCGCCAACGGGGCAGGTCTCGGCGCAAGCGCCGCACTCGATGCACTTTTCAGGATCGATTTCGTACTTGCCATCGCCCTCGGAAATCGCGGACACGGGGCATTCGGCCTCGCACGCGCCGCAGCTGATGCAATCTTCAGAAATCTGGTATGCCATGGTGGATTCACCTCCTCAAGTTTACGCGCCGGGAGCACTCCGACGCTGTGCATATCATACCATGCGCGGCCCTTCTTTTCAAGGGCATCTTGGATTTTTTGACGATTTCGCTTACTTTTTTACAGGAGCGTCCATGATACGCTTGCGAATTTCTTCCATTTTTGCGTCCAACGCGGCGCTGACCTCAGCACATTCCAGCAGCTCACGGGTCAACTCCTCTGTGTTCTCCAACTCTTTTTTGTATTTCAACTGATGCTCTAAGCTGGCCCAGAAATCCATGGCAATGGTGCGCAACTGCACCTCGACCTTCATGAGCCGCTTTTCCTGTGCCAAAAAGATAGGCACCTCTACGATCAGGTGCAGACTGCGGTAGCCATTGGCCTTGGGAGAAGCAATGTAATCCTTGCGTTCCAGAAGTCGAATATCGTCCTGCTTGAGCAGCGCCTCGGCCAGCATATATACATCCTCCGGAAAGGAGCAAATGACGCGCACACCTGCAATGTCGTTCAGGCTTTGCTCAATCACGTCGAAATCGTCCATCGGCAGCTCTTTACGCTGCAATTTTTCAATGATGCTGTCGAAGCTCTTCAGGCGGGTCTTGATGGAGCTGATGGGGTTGCGGTCGTATTGGAGGGAAAACTCCTCGTTCAACACGTTCAGCTTCGTCTCGACCTCCATCATGGCGCAGGTATAATAGGCCATCAGCTTTCGATAGGGGAAGGAGGCCTCGCGCATCAGCTTGAGCGCATTGTTGACCAGCTTGCCGCGCACCTGCGTGGGGAGATTCTGCACGGTGCGCTGAATGAGCGCCATATTTGTCGTATCCTTTTCCACGATCCATTTCCTTTCTGCAAAAACGTTTCTGTATTCATGCCATTTCGGTCATACTGCGTCTGAGGTTATCCGCTGCAATATAACCATTGTATGTTATTCCTGCATGAATGTCAAATGAACAGAATGTGAAGGCGGCGCCGCTGTCTTCCTATTTTCGCGCTTTTGTGCTATACTACGACCATCAAGCATGAAAGAGGGATGACTTTGGCGACGCGGGTGGGCGTGCTGACCTTTTTACATAACGATAACTATGGTTCTGCCCTTCAAGCGTATGCGCTTCAATGGGCGCTGACAGCGCTGGGCGCAGAGGCAGAGCATTTGGACTATCGGCCATCGCGGCAGGAAAAGCTGCGCAATCTGCTGACCAGCGGCAACTCGCCGCGGTTGATTCTGGAAGGAATGCGCAAACGAAGCGTTCGCGCACAGGAGGAGGGCGCACGGCAGAAGGCAGCCTCCTTCGGACCGTTTTATGCGGCGCATATGCAGATGTCGCCTGTCTGCGCCGATCATGCGGCATTGAAAAAACAGGCGTCGCAGTATGACTTGCTGTTGTGCGGAAGCGATCAGATCTGGTCGCCAACGTGGCTGAATCCGGCCTATTTTCTGGACTTCGCCGCAAAGGGTCAGCGTAAGGCGGCCTATGCGCCTTCGCTGGGAGTGAAGGAGCTGCCGTCGCCCCGCAAGCAAGCGCTGATGCGTTCGCTGCTGACAGGCTTTGAGCGTATCTCTGTCCGTGAGGCAGAGGGAGGGCGACTGCTGGAAAAGCTTTTGCCGGGGACACAGATACCCGTTATGCCTGACCCTGTCTGTCTGCTTCGCCGGGAGGAATGGCTGGAAATGGCGGAGCATCCGCACCGCAAGCATCCTTATCTGCTCTGCTATTTTTTTAGCAATTCCTTCCTCTGACAGCTGTCCCATTCCAAATACTAAAGAGGTGAAACCTCTTCCCTTTTTACTCACATCCATAAATGTAAGAAACGTATTCTTTAATTCTGCCTGAAGTATCTCCTGTTCCACCCGGCTTCGGTTCTCTGCATCCAGAAGATATAACCCATTTATGATTTCAACTGCCTGTTTCTTCCGCTGTCCCGAAAAATCTACTCCGGTACTTTCCGAAAGATATTTCATCTGCATCAGATAACCAATAAAGGTATCCTCTTTCTTTTTCTTCTTTCCATATCGAGCATATAAAAGCTGCTCCCGGAAAGTATCTCCTTCTGCTTGTTCCGTACACCCGTGCTTCTGCCATAGTTCCATTCTTTTTCCAGCATTAACTTCCTGATAAAAATCATTCAGCCACTTTGAATCTTCCTGCATAATATTTCCTCTTCGTCACTATTTTATAAAATCTTCAACATTACTGATGTCAACTTTACGATACTGGGATACATAGTATTTTTCTTCCTGCAGGCTTTGTACTTCCTGATTCTTTCCATCATAAATGTCCACTGCAAGCCTTGCCATTTCTCCAGCCTGGTCTTCCTTGTCATTATATACGGTTCCCTGCATGGTTCCATTCTGTATTGCCTCTAATGCATCTTCCAATCCGTCAATACCAAATATAATCGGCCACTCCTGCCGATTATAACCGGCATCTTTATAAGCTTCAATTGCCCCTAATGCCATTTCATCATTGTTGGAAATAACCATCTCCACTTCGGTCCCATACTGACTGATAATCTGATTCATTCTATTTTCCGCCTGTCCCCTGTTCCAGTCTGCAAACAGGTAGCTCAGTTTTTCCAGATTGATTCCCTGTTCTATCAGTGTCTTTACCGAACTGTCTGTACGGCTGATGGCATCCTGATGTCCAGCCTCTCCCTCCAGTAAAATATACTGAATTCTCCCATCCTGATTCCTGTCAACCTCAGGATGATTCTTTATGTAATCTGCTGCAATTTCTCCCTGCATCTCGCCGGACTGTTTTGCCTCACATCCTACATAGTATAGTTGATTCCACTGCGACAAATCCTCCGGAACCGGTTCTCTGTTAAAGAAAATGACAGGGATATCATTCTGTCTTGCCAATCTGATAACGGTTGTCGGATCCGTTCGGTCAACCAGATTTACACATAAAACATCACACCCGGCATCTATCATTTCTTCGACAATTTCATTCTGGGCTTTCTGATCATTATCTGCACTTCTGACAGATGTTATAATCTTCCGTTCTTCTGTTTCCCGCTTCTTTAACTCTTCCTTCAGTTCATCCACCGTGGCGTTGATAAACGGGTCATCATGCGTATAGGTAACTACACTCACCCTCAGTGTATTTTCTATCCGCTTTGTCTTCTGATTGCATCCGGGCAGCACCAGTATCAGTATTATCAGTGTTACCGTAACCGCCATTGTCCTTCTTCTTGTTCTACTCATATGAATATAAAAACCTTTCCAGATCTTTTGAATACAAATCTTCTTTATTGATTATTCTGACTTCTGTTTTACAACTGTTCATTTTGTAAAAGGAATGCCTTAGCTTTTTTGCAATCTCATTCATACTCTTATACCCCGTCTCATAATCATCCGGTACGACAAGACATTCTATATTCTGATTATCTAATAACACAATTGCTTTTTCACTGCTTCCAACTCCATAAATCTTTGCACCGTGATACTTATTTTCTTCTGCAGCCTCACCCACTTCTTCTAATGCCCAATTGTCCAGAATTACCAGATAATCCACCTGTTTCTTAGATGCAATAATCTCACTGGTGTTCTGGTTTCCCCTGGCATAATTGTACTCCCAGGAAATTTCACAACCACTTCCCTCCAGTCCATCTTTTAACCCTGCAATTCTGTTCACATTTTCCTCTGTCTCTGCCTTTCCAAGAATGACACCGATTTTTTTATTCTCCAGTTGTTCTTCATCATCCTGTATTAACCGCTCCGCAAGCATCTGACCAATCTTATAATTATCCGGCTTTACCGTTGCATAACCAGATGGCTCTTCTGCGTAGGTATCCTCATTAATCAGTATAAACGGTCTCTCCCCCTGCAGCCGGTTTAGCATAGTCTTTGTTTCTTTTCCCGGAGCCGGACAGATTACAAATGCATCTACATTATTCTGCAGTTGTTCATTAATCAGTTCTTCTTCATCCTCCATGCTTTCAATTAAATCTGTATTACAAATGATTAGATGCAGATTATTATTTTCCGCAGACTGTTTTAACCCATTCAGCAATGCATCCCATCTCTTATCTCCGGAATCTTCCACAATAACCGCAACTCTTTTCATCGACTCATTATCTGAAAAAATCCTGATTATAAAAAATGCAGCCAGTACAATAAGCATCAGTTCTGTGAGAATAAAGGTAAGCTTATTTTTTTTCATCTTCTACCCTCTCTCTTTTTCTGTTCTGATTTTCAAGTTCTCCACGTTTTTCCTCTGAATAAGGAATTGCCGGAATATGTATTACAGCCTTTGTTCCTTCATCCGGCTCACTGTAAATTTTTAATCCATATTCTTTGCCAAACATCAGTTGTATCCTGGTATGCACATTGATAAGCCCAACTCCCGAACCATGCTTCGGAACTTTTTCACTATTTGTCAGAAGATTATCAACCACTTCCTGGCTCATGCCCATTCCATTGTCCTCTACCGACAGGAAAATATCATTCCCTTTCTGCTCACCGCGTACAATAATTTTGCCGCCCTCATCTTCATCCATATTTCCTACTCCATAATAAATCGCATTTTCAAGCAATGGCTGTACTACCAGTTTTACAGTACAGCATTCCTCTACGTTTTTATCAATCAGAAATTCCACTTGAAACCGGTCTTTATAACGAATCTGCTGTATGTTCATATAACTTTTGCTATGTTGTAATTCTTCCGAAATCCTTATCACTGTTTTTCCTTTTGAAAGACTGATGCGAAGCAGTTTTGCCAGTTCCGAAATCATAAAAACAGCTTCTTCATTCTTATTTGCCTCTACCATCCAGGTGATGGATTCCAGTGTATTATAAAGAAAATGTGGATTAATCTGGCTTTGCAGTGCATCCATTTCACTTTTTCTCCGCTTATTCTGCTGCCGGATAATTTCTTCCATCAATTGTTCTATCTGCTTATATGAATTCTGGACAGAATATGCCAGATGCCTTATCTCTGAAGCTCCCCCTATATATATTTCAGTCTTTTCTCCTGTTTCATAAGACTTTACGGATTCATCCAATTTCAAAATCGGTTTCGAAATCTTTCTTGCCATAATTTTATTCACAACAAAAAGCATCATCAGAAGAATAATTGCCGTGGCAATTATATAATACCGGAACTTATTAATGCTTGCCGTCTGTACCCCCTCCGGTACAACTCCTACCAGTTTCCATCCGGTATAAGATAGACTGTTCACAACTATATTACTTTTTACCCCATTCACAGAAATCTCATATGTACCATCTGCATAACCGGCAGCCGTACTGCTATCTTCTGTAAAAAATCCCCTGTCTATTTCTGCTTTTCTTGGGTGATAAAGAATTTCCCCATCATCTGTACATAAATAATAATACGTCTCTCCCGCTGCTTCATTCAGGTTATCTAAAACCTCTTCTATCATGGAATACTTCATATCAACCAGCAATACTCCACTGTCCGGAGTGTCACCATGATTCATATCCACAAGACTGCTTAAAGACACCACCCAGTTATATTGATATGTCTCATTCTCAAACAAATCCTGTATATGGGGTGTTGATATATGTATATTTTCTATCTCATCTATAGCGCTTTTATACCAGTCCTGCTCTGTTACTTTCTGATTCTTTTCTCTGGTAGCTACTGGTTCTGCTGCAATAATTTTCCCATCACTGTCATAAAGGGCCATACTCTGCAGCTTATCATTATTTACTTCATACAACAGACTGAACTGCCTGCTGAATTCCTGGTCAGAAATATCATATTCCTGTACGATATTATAATTAACAGCATTACAAATCTGTCTCATATTCCGCAATTCATTATTTACCTGATCCACTGTACTCTCTATCCGGCTTTCTGCATTGGAAATTGCGGTTTCTTTTACTGACATTTTAAAACGGCTATAAATCAGTAATCCCATAACTATTGTTGTAACAATGGTCATGGCAGAAAGAACTGTCATAAGCAGTGACTGTATATCCATCCAGGCTGAAATATTCTGCATCATGTTTTGAATTATATTCCTTTTTTCGTGCTTTTTCTTTCTGTTTTTTTTCTGATCCATACCTCTCCATATTCCTATTCTGGTGATTTTCTGTATTTTGACGGAGATACTCCAAATTTCTTTTTAAACACATAACTGAAGTAATTTGCGTCCAGATACCCTACTTTTTCTCCAATTTCATAACTTTTATCATTGGTTTCTACAATAAGCCTGACTGCGACATCCATCCGGTAATCCGTCAGATATGTAATAAAGGATTTCCCGGTTTCTTTTTTAAATATCGTTGAAAAATACGAATTGGATACACCAAGCACTGAGCATACCGTATCCAGGGAAAAATCAGGTTCCATATAACGCTCTGCCACAACATTCTTTGCATCTGTAATCAGCCGCCTTGAAGTATTATTTCTTGCACTTTTCAGCTTTTCACTAATTGCCACTGCTGCTTTTTTCATCCACTTCATCAGAGTTGCTTTATCCAGTTCCGGCACCTTTTCATAGAGATTTTCTTTTTCTTCAAAGAAATCATTAAAGTCCATAAAATTATTGGCGCAGAACCGGTAAAAAGCACCTACCATCTCCATAACTGATAAATGATACTGATTTACTGTAGCAGCACTTTTATGAAGTTTTTCCACTTCCCTCTCTACTGCTGACTCAATGTCTTTTACATTTCCAAGATAAATCGTTTTAAACAACTCATGCATTTTCGTATCTTCTGACTGTACGGCTACCGTCTGCTCCCGTGGAACTACTTCCGCAATATTTATAGCCCTTGCAGTTCCATAAAGAACCCGGTAGGATACTGCTTTTCTTGCACCTTCATAAGAATTACTGATATTCAAAAGACTATCGCAATATCTTCCAACACCGGCCGTTACAACTGCACCAATCACACGGTTCGCCCATCTGCAGAATCTATCGCAAAAATCTGTCAGTTCTGTTGCCTTATCTTCTGAATCAAGCGATACTATCAAAACTGTATTCCCAAGATACATAAATTCCTGACAGTTGAGTTCTGATGCAATCCTTTCCTTTATTTCATGCTCGACAGACATGGATAACAACAATGGATTCATTCCTTCCGGCACATGGTGCTCTGAAGTATGAAATACCACGCTGCAATAATAGGGTCCCTCCAGTGGAATCTGATAGGCAGATAAAAATTTCTCATATTCTGTCTCATTTACCCTGCCTTCAATTAACGAAACAAAAAAATTCGTCCTTAGCACCGGAAGTGCATCCTGGAAATAATTTTGCAGTTTTTTAACATTTAATTTTTCTTCTCTTTCCCGGTTTAAAGTCTCCTTCAGTCTTTCCATGCAGTCAGATAATTCAACTGCATTTACCGGCTTTAACATATATTCTTCAATTTCCAGATGTACTGCCTCTTTGGCATATTCAAATTCATCAAATCCTGTAAAAATAATAATATGTATATTTGGATAATCATTATTTAACTTCTGCGCCAGTTCCAGGCCATTCATATAAGGCATTTTTATATCGGTTATCACAACATCCGGCTGTATATTTTCTACCAGTTCCAGGGCTTTCACTCCATTGGTTGCACTGCCTGACACCTCAAAGCCCAGTCCATCCCAGTCCATCTTATGTTCCATTGCCTGGATTGCTTCTATTTCATCATCAACTAAAATCACTTTATACTTTTCCATATGACGTTCCTCTTTCAGCATGTTCAGCTCTTTCTTCTCCTGCTCTTATTATATCAGACAAATGTCTTTTTCTGAATACCTGATATTGTTTAGGCCGTCCATTCATCTCTGGCGATGAGCGGGCGGCCTATGGTGATTATATATGAATGATTCTGATTACGAATTACTTATTTTTTCTGTACATATTTCAGACAGTCAAGTGTTACTGCTGCCAAAATGATGATTCCTTCGAAAATAAACTGAAGATTTGTATCAATACCCAGAATGGTAAGGGAATATGTAAGGGATGTAAAGATAAGTACACCAGTTACAACTCCGGAAATCTTACCAATACCACCGGTAAAGGATACACCACCAACTACGCAGGCTGCAATAGCATCCATATCCCATCCTTGTCCATATGCTGCACTACCGGAACCAACCATTCTGTTACATTCCAGCCAAGAACCAAATCCATACAGGATACCTGCCAGAATAAATGCTCCTAATGTTACTTTAAATACGGATATACCGGAAACTGCTGCTGCTTCAGGATTTCCACCAACCGCATACAGATTCTTACCAAATGTTGTTTTATTCCAGATGAACCATACTACGATAATTGCAACAACAGCCCAGAGGATAATTGTCGGGAATTTTCCAATCTGCGGAATAAACATAGCCGGGATTGCAGAATCAATAGCTCCGAAGGAAACACCTTTTGTTGCATATGTTACAAGTCCGAAAATAATCAGCATGTTTGCCATGGTTGAAATAAACGGATGCATCTTGAACTTCGCCATAAAGAAGCCTGCCAGCATAGAAAATGCTGTTGTAAGTACAATACAGACTGCCAATGCAAGAATTGCTCTTGCAGCAACCGGGATACCGGTAAAGTCAAAGATATGACCAAATACACCACCTGTATTAATTCCGTTATGCATGATGATGGTTGCTGTTACCATACCCATACCAACCATACGTCCAACAGAAAGGTCAGTACCTGTTAAAAGAATCAGTCCTGCAACACCTAATGCCAAGAACATTCTTGGTGAAGCCTGCTGCAGAATATTTAAGATGTTTGTCGTTGTCAGTAACTGTGTATTCTTTACAACCGGTGTAATAATACATAAAGCAATGAAGATTAAAATAATGACAATATACAATCCATTTTTATAAAGGAACTGTGTGGTATTAAAGGTATATTTGTAATTTTCAAATTTCTGTGCTCTCTTCTGTGCAAATGTATATCTTGACATACGGAGTAAGTCAATCAGATGATACTTATGTGCATATGCATCATGCCTTCTGTCCTTAATCTCCTGAAGTCTGGACTCATGTGCCATCTGGGCATCAAATAATTTATTCTTATAAACATACTTCTCGTCTTTTTTCTCATCTGCATCGCTGAGTCTGCTCATATTCTGCTCATGCTCTGCTTTGATGGAAGCACATATATTTTTGTATTCTGCATTTTCAGCTTCTTTCTCAGCTTTGCAGCTATCAGCAACTTTCTGATAGTAATCATTTTTATAATGTTTTGCAAGATAACCTTCTGCATCTGCGATAAGCTTTGATACTTTGTCTTTATTTGAAGACTCTACCGCTTTTGCCTTTTCTAAGGCTTCCTTGTCCTTTGCAATCATTCTGCTCTTTTCTTCTTTTGTTAAATTCTTATTTTCCTTTACGATTGCAATGTGATTTTTTAAGCTGCGCACCTTATCTGAACCATCCTTACGAAGTTCATCAATCTGTGCCTGTATTTTTCCTACATATTCATCAATCGGCTTCAAAAGCTCTGCCTCTGCAGCGGATGAAAGAATAATACTACTGTCTGCCATATCCAATGCTCCTTCCTGATTATAAATATTTCGCACTGAGTCTTAATAACTCTTCCTGATTTGTTTCCTTAGTATTAACAATTCCGGCAAGATGTCCATTTGACATAACACCAATCCGGTTTGTGATTCCAAGGATTTCCGGCATCTCAGAGGATACAACAATGATTGTTTTTCCCTGTTTTGCCATATTGATAATTAATTCATATATTTCGTATTTGGCACCTACATCAATTCCTCTTGTAGGATCGTCCATCATAAATATATTTGGTGAGCGCTCCAGCCATTTACCAAATATTGCCTTCTGCTGATTTCCTCCGGACAAACTGGAAATCATATCATCTGGTCCCATACATTTTGTATGCATGACTTTAATTTCTTCTGCCGTCGCACGAACCATATCATCATTGGAAAGTGCGAATCCATTTTTATAATGATTCATATTGGCGATTGTAGTATTAAATGTAATATCTGCTTTCAGGAAAAGTCCATTTGCTTTTCGTTCTTCTGTAATTAAAGCAAAACCATGATCCATTGCATCTTTCGGGGATGTAAAATTCATTACTTTTCCATTATAAATTACATTTCCTGCCGCTCTGGTACGCATACCAAAAATAGTTTCCAATAGTTCCGTACGACCGGCTCCAACCAGACCATACAGTCCAAAAATTTCTCCTTCTTTAATATCAAAAGAAATATTCTGTAATTTTGGTGCATACTTAGTTGAAAGATTCTGTATAGAAAGAACCGTTTCACCAGGCTGGTTATCTACCGGTGGAAAACGGTTATCCAAAGAACGGCCAACCATTGCAGAAATCAGTTCATTCATATTGGTATCTTTACTTGCCTTTGTCATAACAAGGCTGCCATCCCGAAGAACTGATATTTCATCACAAATTTCAAAAATTTCATCCATTTTATGTGAAATATAAATCAATGAAATTCCCTGTTCTTTTAACTGCCGCATCATCTTGAAAAGTTTTGCAACCTCCGGTGCTGTCAGTGATGAAGTCGGCTCGTCTAATACGATTACTTTGGAATGATAAGAAATTGCTTTTGCAATTTCACACATCTGGCGCTGTGATACAGACATTTTTTTCATTGGCTGTGTCAGATTAACAGTAATACCAAGTTTACGGAATAAATCGGAAGTTTCCTTTCTCATTCTTCCTTCGTCAATCATTCCCAATGAATTCTTCGGATAGCGTCCTAAGAACATATTGTCAATGACACTGCGCTCCAGACACTGATTTAATTCCTGATGAACCATTGCGACACCATTTTCAAGTGCATCCTTTGGGCCAGAAAAATTAACTTCTTTTCCATCTAATATTATTGTTCCTTCGTCCTTTTGATAAGTTCCGAAGAGACATTTCATCATTGTCGATTTACCGGCACCATTTTCACCCATAAGTCCCATGATTGTTCCAGGTCTGACATTCAGATTGATATGATTCAGAACCTTATTTCTTCCGAACGATTTGCTCATGCCGTTAATCGATAAGACATATTTATTCTTATCCTCTGCCATAATTCTACTTCCTTTTCTTTGAAAAGAAGGACACCATTTTTATCTGATGCCCTTCTGTATCTATGCTGTTTTCTTCCGGGCAATAACCTTATTTTGAAAGAAGTGATGTATAAGATGATGCATTGTCTGTTTTAACCATGTTGATTGCAAATGCATCATACTCACCCGGGTTGCCGAGACGGTTTGTAATGTTAGACTCTGTCTGTCCATCACCACCGATATAATCTACTTCAAGGTTCAAAAGTTTGTCATAGTTCTGAAGAAGTGGCTGATAAGTTGAGCTAAGGAAGTTATCGGAAGCATTGTAAATATCAAGCCATACCTTCTTGCTTGGACTCTTGCCTGCATCCAGCTGGTTGGATACTTTGTCATAAACCTTGGTTGAGTCTGTGAAATCCTGATAATTATCAGCTGTAACAGCTATATTTAATGCATAGTAAGATCTTTCTTCTTCACTATATCTGTAATCTTCTCCTTCTGTTAAGCAGTTTCCTGCATCATCCGGAGTACCGATACCGGTATCAATGTCTACTCCATCTAAAGCATTACGAAGCACTCTTAATGTCAGGTAAGCCTGAACATCTGCATGCTGTGAAATTGTTCCGCCATATCCTTCTGCGATAGCTGCAACAGCATCACTATTTGCATCGTATCCGAAGGTTGGTACTTTGTTATCTTTTGCCCATGCATTAAACATTGACATTCCCATACCATCATTATTAGAAACAACTACGTCAATCTGGTCACCAAAAGATGCGGTCCATGTTCCGATTGCATTTCCTGCTGTAGCTGCATCCCATGTTGCACCAGCAGAGTTCTTCATCTCCTGTGAAGCAAGTTCACGAATTGTATAAGTCTTTCCATCTACATCCAGTGTTGCATCCTGAACAACTTTTGCAGAACCGTCTACGTTTGTACCAGCCGGTGTTGAATCAATTGCTCCATTTGCATCTACTCCGGTTCCAAGTGCAGTACGGACACCACGGGTACGTGCAATAGAATCATTATGTCCGATGTCTCCGATTGCAAGTACATAACCAATTACTCCGTCTCCGTTACGGTCAATGGACGCTGCATTTTCTTTGATATAATCAAGAACCATCTGTCCCTGCAGTTCAGCACCCTGATTTGCATCAAAGCCTACATAATAGGTATCTTTGTTGTAATTTAATGCATCCATGTCAAGTTCTCCTGTGGAGCTGTTGGATGGCTGACGGTTAAACCAGCAAAGTGGTTTATCCTTGTTTGCTACGCTGCTGGTGCTTCCTGAGTCACCAGAGCCGCTTCCTCCGGAAGAGCCACATCCAACCATGGATAATGCAAGTGTTGCTGCTACCAATACAGTTAATAATTTTTTCCTTCTCATTCTTTTTTCCTCCTGGTTTGCAATTTGTTGATTTTGGTTTCTCCGAACCTGTCTCATCGACTAAATTCATTATAATCACAAACCAATCTGGAAAGAATAGAATTTTTTTGGATGAAATATCAAAATATTTTGATAATCTGTAATTTTTATATGTATTTTGACGAACAACTATGCAGCTGCACCATCATTCTGTTGGCATGTATGCAGGAATGCCTCTGCCAGCTGCTGGTTCTGCTGTGCCTGTTTTCTGATATGATTAACCACGAAAAAAGGCAGGAAAAATAAGGAAAGGAAACCTAAACACAATGCGATGGCACCGACTAATAAATCAATCGGAAAATACGGGACTACAAACCAGCCAAATTTTGCAATGTTCCATGCCCATTTTGCCGCTATTCCAAAACCACCCACTTTGCTGTAACAAACACAGCCCATAACAAATCCTATCATAATAAAAATCGGATGGAATGCCAGCATCATTCCGATACCTCCACAGACCGTTCCGGCAATTGCCAGTCCCCAGATTTTCTGAATCTCATATAACTGTGTCTCCGCTTCCCGTTTTACCTGCATTGCATAATCATAATCGTTACCAAATTCTACTTCTTCATAAAGATTTCTTTTTTCTTTTGCCATAATATTTTCCTCTTTTCTCCGATGTTCCACCGGTTTTTATTATTGTTTTCACTTATATGACGGAATAATATTATGGCAGGTTTTATTTTTTTTAAAAATTTTTTTGACAAGTCCTTATTGCTTTCTTCCGATTACCTGCTTCCCACACTTCCTTTGTACTATGCACACAAGGCTTACCATACCGGAACGCTGAAAGATTTGAGAGTCGCAGAAAAAAGAAGGTCATTGCAGGAATTGTCTGATGCTACCGGCATCCCAAGTTCCACACCCGGCAACTATGAGAAAGATGAAAATGTAGATATGTCACTTGGCAATCTACTGACGCTTGCAGACTTTTATCAAGTAAGCACCGATTATCTTCTTTGCTGAACCGAACTACGTGAACATACAAATCAGTCAGTATCCGATCTGCATCTCAATGATGATGCAGTTCAAATACTGACTGATGAAAAATATAATCCACGGTTATTATCAGAATTACTCTCTCATGAAAGCTTCCATTATAAAGTTTAGGTTTCATGTACAATCGACAGCCCAACTTAACTATCTGCTTTCTACTATTGTATATGTTCCTGATTCAAAATTTACATATAATGTTGCAAATGCACTATTATATTCCCAGCGGATTTCCAGAGACCTCTCCCCTCCGGAGATTGCTACCTCTGCGCCTTCCGAAAATGCCTTATGGGTATTTCGCATGCGGATTAACGCAAGCTGTTTTTGAACCACATCTTTTTTCAATCCTTCCGTGATCTGATCAGTGGAAAGATTTGTCCGGTTGATTTCCTTATGTCCGGATTCTCCCGCGCGCTGCACCGCTTCATGGTCATTTTTTCCGGCAAACAGATCCAGATACCAGATCTGCGGTTTGCCCGGCATAAACATCTGGATTGCCCGCGCCAGAAGCATTTTTTCATCCGACTCTCCCAATGCACTGTAGTACGTGGCATTTACCTGATAATACAGATTCTTTTGTCCATGTAAATTTTTG
>QRFC01002026.1_pt1 | contig 15618 bp, 9 predicted proteins | sample 1861061 | NCBI WGS metagenome assembly QRFC01 (sample SAMN09711282, study PRJNA482702) | Human gut metagenome, whole genome shotgun sequencing project.
TTAAAACGGCTTGCCTGTAGAATGACGATGCTGACGGTGATGACGATGTTTTTGATATACCCCTTTACCCTATCCCACGAACACCGTCACCATCGTCACTACCGTCACGCTTATAGTGAAATGACGCTTGCAGTTTACTACTGCTCGAAACAAAAACAATGATATTACGAGAAACACAAAATCAGAATGACGCAGATGACGCTAATGACGCTGAATCTGGGATATGGTATAGGGATGTCCTAAAAATAGCGTCACGAGCGTCATCAGCGTCACTATCGTCACGCAAGAACAGCGCGGGGGTCTGGGGTACGCCCCGGAAATGCGTTTGTGGATATCCAAACGCTATGCTAGCAAAACACGTCTACCTCCAAAACGATGACAAACAAACCCGGTACCCGCACAAATTCGTATATGCTCCAGAGTGAATCAGTTTAGATTCATCCGAAAATCTTGACTCGAAAAAGTGAATCAGTTCTGATTCACTTTTTCAGAAGAGGCACAATTTAAACAATGGAAGAAATCTACATCGAAAGGCATCAACCTGATTTGAAAATTTCCCACAAAACATTCTACGTTACCCCCTTGCCAAATTCTAAAAATCCTGTATTATAATAGGTGTGGCGCTGAAATTTGCAATCCATTGGGATCGGAGTTTCAGTATTATGAAAAATACAATGTTGGAAATGACCCGCTATGTGGCGCTGGCTCGTCAGGCTGTGGCGGAGGGTGTTGTCCTGCTGAAAAATGAGGCTGTCTTACCGCTGGCTCCCGGCGGCAGGGCGGCCTTGTTTGGGTACGCACAATTTCACTACTATAAAAGCGGAACCGGATCCGGCGGACTGGTCAATGTGACCCATGTGCCGAATCTGCCGGAGATACTGGGCGGTGACGGCGGCTATCGGCTGGATGCCGAGGTGCAGGCCCGCTATGCCGCATGGCTGGCAGACCACCCCTACGAGATGGGCACCGGCTGGGCGCAGGAGCCGTGGTTCCAGCCGGAAATGCCGCTGGACGAAGAATTTGTCCGCGCTGCCGCCCAGCGCGCGGACACGGCGTTCATCGTCATTGGCCGCACAGCGGGCGAGGATCAAGACAACACAAACACCCCCGGCAGCTTTCTGCTGACAGAGGACGAAGAAAATATGTTGGCGCTGGTATGCCGCTATTTCAATAAATCTGTTGTGCTTCTCAATGTCGGCAACATCATTGATATGCAGTGGGTCGCGCGGTACGCCCCCGGCGCAGTGGCCTACATCTGGCAGGGCGGGCAGGAGGGTTGCCGCGGCGTGCTGGATGTGCTGAACGGCACGGTCAGCCCCAGCGGTAAACTGCCCGATACGATTGCCCGTACCCCGGCAGATTACCCTGCTGCTGATCACTACGGTGCGGACGACCGCAATTTCTATGCCGAGGATATTTATGTCGGCTACCGCTACTTTGAAACATTTGCGCCGGAAAAGGTGCTGTATCCTTTTGGCTTCGGTCTTTCTTACACAAAATTTGAGGTTCAGCTGTTGAGCGCGGACGAAAACGCCGATGGTATCACAGCCGTTGCCACGGTCAAAAATATCGGTGCCCGCCCAGGCAAAGAGGTCGTACAGCTGTACTGCACCGCGCCGCAGGGGCTTCTGGGCAAGCCCTCCAAGGTGCTGTGCGCTTTTGCCAAAACCAAAACACTGGCTCCCGGGGAGAGCCAGACTTTGATGCTGACTGCGCCTTGGCGCAATTTTGCCAGTTATGATGACAGCGGCGCTACCGGGTACAAGTCGGCCTTTGTGCTGGAAGCCGGTGACTATATTTTCAGTCTCGGTACCGATGTACGCCATGCCGCAGAGACCTTTACGGTCACGCTGCCGCTGATGGTGGTGGAGCAGCAGGAATCCGCCGCTGCACCCGCCGCAGCTTTTGAGCGGCTGCGCCCCAGTGCGGACGGTTCCCTCGCATGGGAGTCTGTCCCTACCGAGGCCGAGCTGCCCGAGACCCGCCGGGCGGCCCGACTGCCAAAAGAGCGTCCCCAGACCGGGGACAAGGGCATCCGTTTGCGGGATGTGGCTGACGGCAAGGTGGACATGGCTGATTTTGTCGCACAGTTCAGCGACGACGAGCTTTGCACCATCGTCCGGGGCGAGGGAATGAACTCTCCGCGCGTTACGCCGGGTACAGCCGGGGCTATCGGCGGTGTCAGTGATGCTTTGCAGCACTACGGTCTGCCTGCCGCCTGCTGTTCCGACGGTCCCAGCGGTATCCGCATGGACTGCGGCACGGTTGCTTTCGCCATGCCCAATGGCACCTGCCTGGCTGCGACATTCAACGAAGATTTGAGTGAGGAACTCTACTCGATGGAAGGGCTGGAACTGCGCAAAAACCATGTGGACACGCTGCTTGGCCCCGGCATCAACATCCACCGCCATCCGCTGAATGGCCGCAATTTCGAGTATTTCTCCGAGGATCCGCTTTTGACCGGAAAGATGGCCTGCGCCCAGCTGCGTGGGCTGCACCGCTGGGGCGTGACCGGGACGATCAAGCACTTTGCCGCCAACAATCAGGAGCATCGCCGCCACTTTGTGGAGTCGGTCATTTCGGAACGCGCTTTGCGGGAAATCTACCTGCGCGGTTTTGAAATCGCTGTCAAGGAGGGGCGTGCTCGCTCAATCATGACATCCTATAACCCGCTGAACGGCTACTGGACGGCAAGCAATTATGACCTTGTCACGACGATTCTTCGTGGTCAGTGGGGTTACACCGGTCTTGTGATGAGTGACTGGTGGGCCGAGGGCAACGACCGTGGCGGTGCCGGCAGCACCAAGCATGTGGCCGCCATGGTCCGCGCCCAGAATGATGTTTTTATGGTCGTGACTGACCCGGAGCATAACTCCGGCGGGGACGATTTGACCGCCGCATTGACGGATGGATGCCTGACGCGCGGCGAATTGCAGCGCAGCGCGGCGAACATCTGCCGCTTTTTGTTGCAAACGCCCGCGTTCCGCCGCAGTATCGGCCGCACGAGCGCACTGGATGACCAGATGGAGGCAATGGCCGAGCAGGATATGCAGCAGGCCGCACAAAACGGTTTGCCCTTGACGCTGCGCGATGGCACAGCCATCGACATTGCAGCCATCGACAACGGCTACCGCCGCACGACGGCGTTCCGCGTAACGGCAGCCGAGGGCGGCAGCTACACCCTGCACCTGCGCTGCCGTGCCATGCCGGGCAACAGCCCGCTGGCCCAGATTCCGGTATCGGTGTTCGCAGGCCGTGCGTTCCTGAAAACCATAACCATCACCGGCGCCCAGGCTGACTGGTGCGATTTTTCTGTCGGCTTGCCCGCATTGAACACAGGGGACGAGTTTTTCCTGCGGTTCTATTTTGGCCAGAGCGGCATGGAACTGAGCGATGTTACACTGAAAAAATGAGAACTGCAAGCCGAAATGGGAGGGAGGCTGCGGCCTTATGAAGCTCGACAGCATAAAATTTCCAAAGCAGAAAAGTGTGCGCGGCGGTTGGTTTTTATCCTACATCCTTGTGCTGATCGTGCCGCTGCTGCTCTGTTTGCTTTTATATAACTACTCCGCGGGTATTATTACGGCGGAGTCCAAGCGAATCTATGGTTCGGCGCTGGATCAGGCCCGCATCGACCTGGACAGCTACCTGACCGAGATTGAGCAGACGCTTTCCCGCACGATGCAGGATCAGACCGTGCAGCGGATCGTCACGACAAAGAAACCACTGGACGGCTATGACCAGCTGGCGATGGTCAACACACAGAGCGCACTTTTGACTATCGAAACAGGGCATCCGAATGTTACCAATGTGTGGATCAGCCTAAACAATCTGGACAGTGTGATTTCCAGCCGGGGCTACCTCGACCAGCATTTGTTTTATCTATCCCGGTTCAAAAACAGCAGCTTGAGTGAGGACGCATGGCGCGAGCTTCTGCACGAGTGCCACCCCCGGTGGGAGATGGTTCAGGTGGAGAACGAAGGCGGCACGGACTTCCTCTTTATCCGCTCGGCGTTGACCAGCGGGCTGTCATACGCCGACGCTACAGTTGTGGTGACGGTGAACAAAAAGCTGTTTGTCAAGCGGTTGCAGCAGTTCTGCTGGGACCCGGAGCTGGATTTCTATGTCTTAGCCCCGGACGGCACAGCCCTCTGCAAAACGGCTGAGGGTGACCCGCCCGCCATGGATATTGTGCAGGCGGCGGTCGACGGTTCGTTTGCCTTTAGTTCGGGCAGTCAGCAAGCCTACCTGGCCCGTGCCAGCAGCGTGACGGATTGGCAGTATGTGCTGAGCATTTCCAATAAGCTGCTGATGAAAAACACCCGCATGACCCAGTTGTTCACCTGGGGCGGCATGGTACTCTGCATGATGTTAGGATTGGGGCTGTCTGCCGGGCTGACAAAGAAAAATTATCAGCCGCTGGGCGCGTTGGTCAGCCCCTATGACGGCACTGACGAAGCTCCCGAACTGGTCGAGAAAAACGAGTTTGAGCGGCTGGAATACTACTCCCAAAAGAGCCGCCGCGAGCGCAGCGACCAACAGCATGAGCTGTGGAAAAGCCAGCAGACCCTGCGGCGCTACTATTTGAAATCCCTGTTGGAAAGCCCGATGGGTCTCAGCCAAGAGACTGCCGAGCGCGGCGGCATCCGGTTTGACGCGCTGTTTTATACGGTGGTCGTCTTTAAAAATCCGATGGCCGACAGCGCACCGGAGGGGGATGGCTCGCTCTTTACGGCGCTGCAGATCGCTATTATGAACATTTTCCAGGAAATTGCCGAGCCGCACTTTGCACTGGAACTGACCGCCCTGGGTGAGACCTGCGTGGCCATCGTTGGCATGCAGGAAAACACCCTCGCACAGGATGAGCAGCTGCTGGCGGACATCCGTGAGACACAGCAGCAGGTTCGTGCCCACTTCCGTGTGAACCCGGGGGCGGCCGTGGGCGAGACCCACGCCGGGGCGGCGGACATCCGCGCAGCCTATCAAGAGGCGCTGGAAGCGCTGAGTTACCTGAGGGATGACGGCGAGCCAGTGGCCTACCGTGGCATCCATGATGCCCGCACGGCCTACACATTCCCTTTGGAGACCGAGCGCAAGCTCATGGATTTGATTTCCTTGGGCAGCGAGGAAAACACCGCCGCCCTTATCCGGCAGGCGTTCCCGCTGGACGGTGCGGTACAGGACCCCAATGTGGCACGCTGCCTTGCCTATGACATTACGGCGGCCCTTATCAAGGGCGCAGCTATGGCCGGGCTGGACGACCAGAAGGACATCCGCTTCTCGCCCGGGGATGCGGGCAGTCCCGAGGAATTGCAGGCACATTTGATTAAAATTTCCGCTACGCTCTGTGGCCGTGTGCGGCTGCTGAAGGGCAGCACCAGTACGACCCGCGCCCTCTGCGACCGGGTGGAGCAGTACATCAGGGAAAACTATGCCGACCCGGACCTGAATATCTCTCAGGTGGGGCAGCACTTTGACATGACGCCCACCTACTTGTCCGCGCAGTTCAAGAAAGAGACCGGGGTGGCGTTGTTGGCCTACATCAGTAATGTCCGCGTTGAAGCTGCTAAGCAACTGCTGGCGCAGGGGCTTTCGGTGGCAAAAATTGCCGAGCAGACCGGCTACCGGGACAGCGGCTCGCTGATCCGCGTGTTCAAAAAGGTTACCGGCATGACGCCCGGGCAGTACAAGGCTGCACACAGCGAGGAGTAACCCCCAAAAGCAAAAGCCGGACTGTCGCAGTCCGGCTTTTGCTTTTGCACATGGCACTTATACAAGATGCACAAAAATAGACCTGTGCATTTTGTGCATAAATTTTGCCGTTTTAGAAATTGCCTATGTATTTTTGAAAATTCGCATCTTTGATTTGAGGTTTTGCCTATTTTTTTGGGCTTTTTATTCTGGTTTTGCTGGCGGCGGTGTGATAGGCTCTAAGCACGGAACGAACACCGGTCGCCAAAGCCAAAATCTTTCAGCGCCACAAAACCTCGGCAGCCGGGCCTCGTTCAATAAGAGAAAACGACCACAAACACAAAAAAGAAGGAGGAACCCCAACATGAAAAAAATCAAGCAGGCCACCGCGCTGGCCGCTGCGGCAGCCCTGTCCGCCACGATGCTGGCAGGCTGCGGCGGCAGCACCGAAGGCACGGCATCCACCGCGACCGAGACCGCCAGCAGCGCCTCTACCGCTGCGGAGAGCGGTAACGCAGGTGAGTTCACCTACCCGATGGCCGCAGGTCACAGCATCACCTACTGGTGCAACCTGAACGAGAACATCGGCTCCTATTACAAAGATATGGGCGAAAGCCCCTTTGGAAAGGGTCTGATGGAAAATACCGGCGTGGACATCACCTTCCTTCACCCGCCAACAGGCGGCGAGAATGAGCAGTTCAACCTGCTGGTTGCTGATGGTGATCTGCCTGATGTTATGGAATATCACTGGCAGAACTACCCCGGCGGTCCGGAAAAGGCAATCTCCGACGGTGTTATCGTCTCGCTGAATGACATCATTGACCAGTACTGCCCGAACCTGAAAGCCTACTTAGACGCCAACCCCGAAATTGCCCGCCAGTGCCGCACCGATGACGGCAACTACTATGCGTTCCCATTCATCCGCGGCAATGAGGAACTGCGTGTCACGGAGGGACTGTTCATCCGACAGGACTGGCTTGATGAGCTCGGCTTAGAAATCCCCACCACCATTGACGAGTGGCACACCGTGCTGACTGCCTTTAAGGAAGAAAAGGGCGCAACCGCCCCGTTCTGCTATGAATGGACGATGGGTGCCTTGACCGACAACAACCCCTTTGCTTACGCTTATGATACGAAACGCGGCTTCTATGTGGGCGAGGATGGCAAGTCCCACTACGGCGCAGCCGAGCAAAACTACAAAGAATACCTGCAGACCATGCACGATTGGTATGCCGAGGGTCTGCTGGACCCCGACATGATGACTTCCAGCTACGAGACGGTCAGCGCCAAGATGAGTAACGGCAATGCCGGTGCGTCCTTCGGCTGGGCAGGTTCCCGCATGGGTGTCTGGAGCAATGCCGGTGTCGAAATCGAACCAAAGTTTAACCTGCAGCCTTGCCCCTATCCCTCCCGTGATAAGAGCACCCCCGTTAAGATGGGGCAGATTGACAGCGCCTGTCCCAACCAGGGCATGGTCGCTATCACCACCTCCTGCAAGGATGTTGAGGCTGCTGCCCGCCTGCTGGACTGGGCTTACAGCGACGAAGGTCACATGTACTATAACTTCGGTACGGAGGGTGTTTCCTACGAGATGGTCAATGGTGAGCCTGTTTACACAGACCTGATCCTGAACAACTCCGATGGCATGGCTCCCGGTACGGTTATGACCCATTACCTCCGCGGCAACTACAACGGTCCTTTCGTGCAGGATCTCAGATATCTGAAGCAGTATTACACTCTGGATGGTCAGAAGAAGTCTAATGAGACTTGGGCTGTGGCGACTGCTGCCCAATATGCCATGCCCAATGTTACCCCTACGGCCGAGGAGAGTGAGGAGTACTCCACCATCATGAACGAGGTCGAGACCTACCGCGATGAGATGACCAACAAGTTCATCCTGGGTACCGAGAGCCTGGATAACTTCGACCAGTATGTTGAGACGCTGAACAGCCTGGGTCTGCAGCGCGCCATCGAGATTCAGGACGCTGCTCTGGAACGCTACAACGAGCGCTGATAACACCCTGTTTCGGCAGCTATAACATGGGACGGGCAGCTGGCCCGTCCCACTTTTTTCTCAAAGGGAGAAATTCTTATGAAAACACCTGCTACCAACAAGACAGAAATACCGACCAAGCCGAGCAATCGCAACGGCTTTGCGTTCCGCGCCCGCCGGGACTGGCAACGCAACTGGGAGCTATATGTCATTATCATCCCCGTGCTGATTTATTTTATTCTGTTCCAGTATAAGCCGATGTACGGTGCACTGATCGCATTCAAAAACTACAAACCTGCACTGGGATTTTTCGGTAGTCCGTGGGTCGGCTTGGACAATTTTACCCGCTTTTTCACAAGCCCGTTCTTTGGGCGTCTTGTCCGCAACACGCTGCTGCTGAGCTTTGAGCTGCTGCTGTTCGGCTTCCCTGCGCCCATTATTCTGGCGCTGCTCATCAACGAAGTCCATCATGAGGGTTTTAAAAAGAGTGTTCAGACGCTGACCTATCTGCCCCACTTCATCTCGCTGATCGTCGTCGTCGGCATGATCACCGACTTCTCGATGACAAGCGGTCTGTTCAATGACATCATCGTCTTTTTCGGCGGTGAGCGCAGCCCGCTTTTGCAGAACCCGGCACTCTACCGCACCATCTATGTGCTGTCCGACATTTGGCAGCAGGTTGGCTGGGGCTCCATTATTTATCTGTCGGCTTTGTCCGGCGTGGATGCCCAGCTGTATGATGCCGCTTCCATCGACGGCGCGGGCCGCTTCCAGAAGCTTTTGCATGTCACACTGCCGGGCATCATGCCCACCATCATCACAATGCTGATCCTGCGCATCGGCAACCTGATGAGCATCGGCTACGAAAAGACCATCCTGCTCTACAACCCCTCCACCTACGACACGGCGGATATTATCTCGTCCTATGTTTACCGCGTCGGTCTGCTGGAACAGGGCTGGAGCTACTCTACGGCCATCGGCCTGTTCAACAGTGTCATCAACTTGATTTTACTGGTGCTGGCGAACAAGCTCAGCAAAAAGCTGGCCGACACGAGCCTTTGGTAAGGGGGATCCACCATGCAGAATACAAAAACCATGAAGATCAAAATGTCCACCGGCGAAAAGATCTTCTCCGTCATCAACTATATTTTCCTGGCGCTGGTGGCCGTTGCCTGCCTGTACCCGATGCTGTATGTGCTGTTTGCGTCTTTCTCCAACAGCAATCAGCTTATGCGCCACACCGGCATTCTGTTGTGGCCGCAGGGTTTCAGCGCCGGCGCGTATGAAATGGTGTTCAAAAACCCGATGATAGCGCGCGGCTACCTGAATACGATGTTCGTGCTTGTCATGAGTTTGATTTTGCAGATCACGCTGACCTCGCTGGGTGCGTACTTTCTCTCCCGCCGCAATGTCATGTTCCAGAAGCCCATCATGCTGCTCATCACCTTTACGATGTTCTTCTCCGGCGGCATGATACCCACCTACTTGAATATGAAGAGCCTGCACCTGACTGGCAGCCTGTGGGGCTTGATCCTGCCGTTCATGATCAGCGTGTACAATCTGATTATTCTGAAAACCTCGTTTGCTTCTATTCCCGAATCCTTGATTGAGGCCGCCCGCATCGACGGCGCAAGCCATCTGAAGGTGCTGTTCTCCATTGTGCTGCCGTTGTCCAAGGCAATTCTGGCTGTTATGGTGCTGTATTATGGTGTCGGTGTGTGGAACGGCTGGTTCTGGGCGTCTGCTATCCTGCGTGACCGCGAGATGTACCCCCTGCAGCTCGTCCTGCGCGAGATCTTACTGCAGAACAGCACCTCCAACATGACGGGCGGCACCAGCGTTGGCGATGTGGAATCTGTGGCCGCCACTGTCAAGTATGCCACCATCATGGTCGCAACGATGCCGATCCTCTGCATTTATCCGTTCCTGCAGAAATACTTTGCCGCCGGCGTCATGGTCGGCGCAGTCAAGGAGTAAAGGAGAAAAAGTATGTCCGAACGTTTCACTGCACCGCAGGATGATGCGCTGTATTTACAGATGTGCGCGGAAATCGAGGAAAAGCTGCGCCGTGCCGCGCCGCTGTACACCCGCCGCTACCCCCATGTCAGCACCCTGCCCGCCGAGGGGCTGCGCTACACGCCGGAGGAAAACAACATCTGGACTTCCTCTTTCCACCCCGGTATGATGTGTCTGGCCGCCAAGCGCACCGGAGATGCTGCGTTCCTGCAGTATAAGGACGACTACATCGCATCGTTCAAGGCACGGCTGGATGAGCGCGTCGGCATCAGCCACGATCTGGGCTTTTTGTACACCTTGTCCGCTGTTGCCTTGTACAAGCTGACGGGGGATGAGGAGGCCAGAGCGCTGGCCCTGCGCGCCGCCGATATGCTGTGTGAGCGCTACAACGAGAAAGGCCGCTACATTCAAGCGTGGGGCGAGTTCAATGTCGGCACGCCCTATGTGAAAATCATCGTGGATACGATGCTGAACCTGCCGCTGCTGTTCTGGGCCGGCGAGACGACCGGGAACGCCCGCTATGCGGACATTGCCACCGCCCATGCCCATACCTGCGCAGACTATCTCGTGCGGGAGGATTACTCCTCGTTCCACACCTATCTGATGGATCCCGCCACAGGTAAGGCTGTTGAAGGGCGCACGCATCAGGGCTTCCACGATAACACAACTTGGGCGCGCGGGCAGGCATGGGTCGTGACCGGGTTTGCGCTGGCCTACACCTACACAAAAGAACCGCGCTTTCTGGAAGTGAGCCGCAAGGCCGCCGAGGTGTTTTTGCAGAACCTGCCCGCCGACTTTGTCCCCTACTGGGATTTCACCTTTAACGACCACATCCCAGACATCCGGGACAGCTCCGCTGCGTCGATTTTTACCTGCGGACTGCTGGAACTGGCACAGTATGCGGACAACGCCGAGGCCGCGCGCGACCGCGCCGCCGCCCGAACCATTGTGCGCAGCCTCTACGACCATTATTTTCTGCATGACCCCGACCGCGCGGGCGTGCTGACCGACGCCATCTACCACCGCGACACCGGCGCAACCTGCGTCATCTGGGGCGACTATTTCTTCTATGAGACCCTCCTGCGCCTGCTGGGCGGGGATAAGTGCTTCTGGTAAATTTATAAAAGCCTTCCCCTGCGGGGGAAGGTGGCGCGCAGCGCCAGATGAGGGGAAAACTGAATGGCGCTGCCCCTGCATGGGTGGCCGCGGAAGGTCTGCCCTCATCAGCCTGCTTCGCAGACAACTTCCCCCTCGAGGGCAGCCTTTTTTATCATCACGAAAGGATCATCACTATGGATGTTTTTGCATCGGCTTTAGCCGCTAACCCTATGCAGACCCGACAGGACGCCGTCACGGCACTGCTGGATTTGATTCGTCCTCTCAAAGCTTTTTACTCGGCGGGGGGCGCCCTGCTCAAGGTCGGAAGCACAGCTGCTCACTACGGTGAAAAGGACGCCCGCATGGAAGGCTGGGCGCGTATCCTCTGGGGGCTTGGCCCGCTGTTCGGCGGCGATAATACCGCCTTGCCCGCTGAACAACAGGCAGAAATCACGGAATGGGTCGACCTCTACCGCACGGGTCTTATCCATGGCACAGACCCAAGCCATCACGAATACTGGGGGGACATCTTCGACTATGACCAGAAGATGGTCGAGACTGCCGCGCTGGATCTGGCGCTCTGCCTTGCCCCGGATATGCTTTGGACACCGCTGACCGACGCCCAGAAGCAGAATGTCTACCGCTGGCTCAATCAGATGAACGCCCACCGCATCCACCCCAACAACTGGCGTTTCTTCCGCATCTTAACGAATATGACCTTTGCACGGCTGGGTCTGCCCTATGACACCGATCAACTGAAGGATGATTTTGGTGTTGTCGAGCATTGCTATACCGGCGGCGGCTGGTATTTTGACGGCAACCCCGGCCAGATGGATTACTATATCCCCTTTGCCATGCACTTTTACTCACTCATCTGGTCGGCGCTCTCCCCGCTGGATGCCGATGGCTACGCGACCAAGCTCAAGACCCGCAGCGGCGAATTTGCCGGGGATTTCATCCAGTGGTTTTCCGATGACGGCGCGGAGCTTCCGTTTGGTCGCAGCCTGACCTACCGCTTCGCCCACGCGGCATTCTTTGCGGCCTATGCGTTTGCAGGGGCGCAGAATGAAAGCATCCCATGGGGTGCGGTGCGTCATACCGTGCTGACCAACCTGCACCACTGGTTTCAATACCCCATCACCGACGCGGCGGGCGTGCTGACCATCGGCTACCAATACCCGAACCTGCTCATGAGCGAGCGGTACAACGCCCCCGGCAGCCCATACTGGGCCTTTAAGGCGTTCCTGTTTTTGGCGCTGCCCGCCGACCATCCGTTCTGGACTGCGCCCGATGCAACAGTTCCGCACCCGGCACAGCAGCGGCAGGACAAACCGCATATGCTCGTCTGCCACGACGGCGTGCATATCACGGTGTTCCCGGTGGGGCAGCACTGCATGAACCACGGGGCCATCAGCGCCAAGTATGAAAAGTTTGTCTACTCCAACCGCTTTGGCTTCAGTGTTGGCCGCGGCACCGATCTGGAGGACGGCGCGTTCGACAACACATTGGCTGCCAGCCCGGCAGGGATGAACTTCTACCGTATGCGTTACGGCACGGATGACTTTGCCGTAACGGACACTTACACCTACGCCGCTTATACCCTGCTGCCCGGCACCACGGCGCAGAGCTGGGTCGTACCCTGCGGCGGCAGCTGGCATGTGCGTGTGCATAAAATTGTGACGACTTCACCCGTAGACATTGCCGACGGCGGTTTTGCTCTTTCGGTCGAGGAACCGTTCACCTGCCGCGTCGGAGCCGAGGACGGCAAGGTGCTGCTGCAGCGGGTCGAGGACGTCAGCGGCGGCAAGGCTGTGTTTCTGCCGTGGGGCTGCACGGCGGCGGTCAGTCTGCTGGGCGGCGCACAGACCGAGTTTGTGCGCACCTTCCCCAACACGAACTTGATGGCAAACCTCTGCGCTGTGCCCTATTTGAAAGCCACCTTGCAGCCCGGTACGCATATTTTGGTGGACGCTTTCTACGCCCGCCCGGCGGATGCCGATGAACGCGGCGGTTTCGCAGGTAAGCCTTTTGCTGCGCGCAAAGGCGATGCAATCGAGATCTCCTGCGCCGACGGCCGCACGATTCGTATTGATCCGGAGGACTGAACCATGCACAAAGCTCTGCTGCGCCGCTGGTGCGACGCGATGCTCAAATATCAGCTGCACGACACAGGCGATACCCGGCTGGACGGCGGGCTGCTCTGTCCGGCCTGTATGCGGGTACATGGCCGCAGTGCCGATGCGATTTTGCCGCTGGTGACCCAATGGCAGACCGACGGCGATGAGCGCTGTCTGCATGCGGCGGAAAAGCTGTTCGCATGGTCGGCCAATATGCGCCGCCCCGACGGCAGCATGAACAATGACACGAACAGTAATTGGAACGGCATCACGGTATTTTACGCAAATGCCTTGGGGGAAACGCTGCTCTGGTACGGGGACAAGCTGCCCGCTGCCGACCGCGATGCATGGACAGCCCGCTTTTCCGAGATGGCGGAGTATCTCTGCCAAAATATTGAAAGAATTGGCGGCAATGTCAACTATCCCATCACTTGCGCCTACACAATGGCGCTGGCCGCGCGCCTTTTAGGTGGGGAGCCGTTCGCAGCCAAGGCAAAGCAACTGGCGGACTTTGCCGTGACACACATCACGGCGGACGGTCTGCTGTACGGCGAGGGACACCCTATGACAGCCGTAACGCCCAAGAACTGCCGCCCGGTGGACCTTGGGTATAACGCGGAGGAATCACTGCCTGCGCTGATTCTGTACGCTGAACTGACCGGGGATGAGGATGTAGGCCGCGCTGTGCTGCGCACCGCACGGGAGCACCTCAACTTTATGCTGCCCGACGGCGGGTGGGATAATAGCTTCGGTAGCCGCAGTTACAAGTGGTGTTGGTGGGGCAGCCGCACCTCAGATGGATGCCTTGCGGGCTTTGCGGCCCTGAGCCGCCATGACCCGGTGTTTGCCGCCGCTGTGCAGAAAAATCTGGAATTGTTGAACCGATGCACCCATGACGGTCTTTTGTACGGCGGACCGATGTATATAACAGCAGGAGAACCCGCTTGTATCCACCACACATTCTGCCATGCCAAGTCCGTGGCGGCACTTGTGCATGATGGCTGGCAGTTCCCGGCGGCGCTGCCCAAGTTGCCGTCGGAGACTGCGGCTGGCGCACGGTATTATCCCACCATCGATACGGTTCGCATCGCGCAAGGCAACTGGCGCGCGACTGTGACGGGCTATGACTATGAATACCTGCCCGGCGGTCACCCCACGGGCGGTATGGTGTCACTGCTGTGGCACACCGCCCGCGGTCCGGTGCTGGCGGGCAGTATGGACCCTTACCGCCAGAACGAGCCGAACAATATGCAGATGCCGCGCTGGCAGTTTGACATTTGCACCACGTCGCGCATCGAGCTGCGCCGCGATGGTAAAATCTATTGCAGCAGCAACGATTTGACTGCTGCCTTAACCGTGGGCGAAAATGAGACGAATGCAGGCGGCAGACTGCGCACTGCGGCCCAAGATGCCGCCGGACGGTACGATTTTGCCGTTTCCGTAATGCCGGGAAAAGTTACCGTGACGGGTCACAGTGAGGACGCGGACGCAAGGTTTATCCTGCCCGTCATCTCGCCGGAGGGGGAAAATGTTGCGTGGCAGGATGCCAACACCGTGCGCATCGGCAGCGGTCCCGCTGCCCTAACCGTGCAGGCGGACCGCCCGCTGACCCTGCCGCCGGAGTACGGCACACCCGTCCGTTTTCGCCGCCTGTTCAACCCGGTAGGCGGCTTCCAGTCCGTGGTGCTGACCCTGCCCGCAGAGCATCCATTCACTGTTACTCTGAAAATCGGAGATAAAGAATGAACGATATATTGCTAAAAATCACAAACGGAGACAGAACACTGGCGCAAGCCTGCAACCACCTTGTCTATCCGGCAGCCTACGCACCCGGCGATAGCATTACCATGACCGTGCCGGAACCGGGGTACTATGTCATCCGGCTGGACGATGCCATGAATGAGGAATTTGTCTACATGAAAGAAACTTCTTTCACGCTGGAAATTCCCTTTGCGGAAGCGCGAATCAGTTACAGCCCGCGAGCTTTTTCCGGACCGATGCACTATCTGTCGGCACGGTCCGCGCGGACTGAGGAGATCGCAGCACTGCGCAATCTGGCCCGCAACGGTTATGACTGCCACGGCAATACGTCCTGCTACCCCCACACATGGGCCAATGTGGAAACGCGGGGGGAAGCCGTTTTTGCTGCCCGCAATGCCATTGATGGCATCATCTGCCCAGAAAGCCACGGTGCCTACCCTTACCAAAGCTGGGGCATCAATCGTGATCCGGAAGCGTGCTTGACGCTGGAATTCGGCCGCCCGGTCAGAGCAGATACATTGGTGCTGACGACCCGCGCGGACTTTCCCCACGATGCGTGGTGGAAAAGCGCGAGAGTCACGCTTTCAAACGGAAATACACGGATCCTTACGCTGGCAAAATCTCCCGAGGGCAAGGGGCAGAGCTTTGATTTGGGCGGATTCGTCATCACAAGTCTGATGCTGGACAACCTGAAAAAGGCCGACGACCCCAGCCCATTCCCGGCGCTGACACAACTTGAAGTATGGGGAACGAATGTATGCGATTAGAACGTGTGACCTCTGCCGCACACCCGATGTATACGCAGACGATGGCACTGTATAAAAAAGCTTCCCGTCCTATGAGCAGCGCGAAACACCGTCGCAGGAGCGTATTTTAGGGGATGGAGATTACACCTTTGTGCCAGTGTGTGACGGCAAACTATTTGTTGGTCTTGCGCTGTAT
>QRFC01002033.1_pt1 | contig 15583 bp, 9 predicted proteins | sample 1861061 | NCBI WGS metagenome assembly QRFC01 (sample SAMN09711282, study PRJNA482702) | Human gut metagenome, whole genome shotgun sequencing project.
GGTAATAAAAATGACAGAAGTAATGTTGACGTCCGGACAGGGCTTTGAGGGTTACGAAATCGTAGAGTATTTGGGATTTGTAAATGTACAGTCGGTACTTAGCTCGAACTTTTTCAAGGGGTTTGCAGCCGGTGTGAGTGAGATGTCAGATTCCGAGAGTGAGAAGCTGACAGGCAAGCTGGAGCAGGTAAATGAGACAGCACTGAAGCGTCTGCAGACAATCGCAGCAAGAAAGAAAGCGGATGCGGTAATTGGCGTGGAACTGAATTATACACAGTTTGCAAGCTATTCCGTAGGAACGATCGCTTCTGGTACAGCTGTTCGCCTGAAGAAGAAGCCAGAGGAGAATCCAGTTACAGAAAAATCTCTGTATGTCAGCAACTACTATAATCGTCTGGTGCCAAGACCGGTACGTGTATGGTTACGTGGTTCTAAGAATGGAGTAACAATTTCTACAGATTTCTTTAATTATAACAAAGATGATATTCGTGCAATCCGTGCAGACGTCGAGCTGACAAACCTGTATGAAGAACGATTGCTGTTAAAGGATCTGGATTTTGTATTTGAGAAAGGAAATGTTTCTCTGATCGAATCCAAGGATATGGAGTGTAAGCTTCCTGCAAAGGATATTCTGCTTTTGAAGGATGCAAAGGTACGCATCTCCAAATATGTGACAAGCCGTGGTGTATTCGCGTGCAACGACCAGCCAATCGATGTCAGCATGCCGTTACATAGATTATCTGCACTTAAAGAGAAACGTGGTATTGATGCAGTCGAGAAGTATCGTACCGATGGCATGATCTGGACATGTAACTGTGGTTATGTAAACGAGGCTGGTGCAGATGAATGTCTGATCTGTGGACGTAAGCAGGAAGACATGAAGAGTACATCGAAGTTCAATCCAGATGAGATGCTTGCAAAGATGCAGACGAAGGAATATGTCATTGAACTGAAGGATGTATTGATGGAATACATCAAGGATATTGATAGCGAGTACAGAATGGAACTTTTGGAGATTATGGAGTCAGGATTGCAGTATGAAAAGACAAGAGGCAACATGAAAGACACCGTAATCGAGAAGGTAGAAAAGGTCTTTGAAGGACACTAAGTAAAATGAAACTGGCAGAGGTGACAGGGCATGGGCGCAGGACTCAGCATGGCGAGTGTAAATAAAATTAAAGAGTTGGCGAATTCCAGAGAATATAGTCTGGCACTTGAGTTAGTGGAACATCAGGATTTGACAAAATCCCTGAACCCACAGTTCCTGAGACTGTGTGGAGAGATTTACATAAAAAATGATAGATATAAGGATGCCAGACGATGTCTGATCATGGCGCATCGTCTGGGACCGGAATCGAAGCGGGTTTTGTATACGTTTGTGGAGCTGTATTTGCGGATGGGATATTTCCAGCTGGCAAAGACGTATTACGATATGTATATGTTTGATGCCAATGCATATGACAGCCGGGACATGGAATATGTCTGGAATAAGCATGAACATGCGGACGATTACAAGACGCTGGAACCATTGATTGCCGGGTATGCACACAATCTGGACTATGACTGGAGCTTTGAGTTATATCTGCTTTACAAGAAAGAGGAAAAACAGAACGAGGCGGCGACGCTGGCTGAGTTATATCATGCATCGTTCAAGAATTCCGATAACAGCCAGATTATATTGGATATCGAAGCTGGAAAAGTAAAGGTAGATACATATTTCGATATATATGCGGACACTGAAGCTGTAGATGATGATCCAGATATGGAGGCACTTCGTGCAGAAGAACAGGAGCTGCTTGCAACCGATGATCTGCGGATGCATCCGAAAGAGGCAGAGATTACGATCATGTATGAGGATTCATATACACCTGCCGGTTCGGAGAAGAAAGTGCAGAAGATGCTCAAAAAGCAGGAACGCGAGGAGCAACGGAAAGAAAAGAAACTGCTGAAAAAACAAAAGCAGCAGGAAAAGGCAGAAGCTGCGGCAGCGGCGGAAGCTGAAAAGACTGAGGCAGAAGTGAAACCTGCTACCGAAGAAAAAACGGAAACCGAAACGAAAGTGCCTGAGACAGTTGCGGATGAGACAGAACAGAAGACGTCTGAGAAAACAACTGTGACAGAACAAGAAACAGCAGAGAAAGCATCTGTGACAGAAACATCAGAACAAAAAACGGCAGAGGAAGCGTCTGAGACAGAAGCGGAAGAACCGGAAAAAGAAAAAAAGAAGGGATTTTTCCAGAGACGGAAGAGAAAGAAACACGAGGAAGAATCTGAGACAACGGATGCTGATATAGAAGAAACAAAAGAAGTAACATCGGAATCGGAAGATGTAAAACCATCGGAAGAGCCGAAAGAATCAAATAGTGACATTTCATCAGAGATTGCAGAGACAACAGGGCAGGCGGAAGATATGAGACATGGAAAAGGGACAATTGCAAAAGATGTAGTCGTAGTAGATGAAGATGATGGTTTTGAAGCAGAAGCGGATACGATTGAGGAACTTGCATCCAAGGAACATGTGACGCAGGAGACCGAGACGAAGGAAGCAGAAGTGACAACAGCCAAGAAAACGACGTTTGAATTCCAGACAGTGGAACTGGCGCCGGAAGATTTTGAGGAAGAATATGAGGTTGACGATTTCTCTGAAACTGTGGATGATGAATTCGGAGAGATGAAGATGCCGGAACCGAAACCTGAGATTGAAGAAACTGTGGAAGAAGAACCGGAAATCGAAGAGATAGCAGAAGAGACTGTCGAAGAAGAACCGGAGGTTGAGGAAGAGATCGAGGAGCCAGAGGTTGTAGAACCGGAGCCAGAGATTGAAGCCGAACCAGAATCGGAAATCGAAGAGACGGTGGAAGAATCTGTGAAAGAAGAACCGGAGGCAGAACTGGAGATTGAAGAGACTGTCGAAGAGGAACCAGAGGCAGAGGAAGAAATCGAGGAGCCGGAGGTCGTAGAACCAGAGCCAGAGGTGGAAACCGAGCCAGAACTGGAGATTGAAGAGACTGTCGAAGAAGAACCAGAGGTTGAGGAAGAAATTGAGGAGCCAGAGGTTGTAGAACCGGAGCCAGAGGTGGAATCCGAGTCAGAACCGGAGATCGAGGAGACAGTAGTAGAAGAAGCTGTTGAAGAAGAACCAGAGACAGAGGAAGAAATCGAGGAGCCGGAGGAAGAACCGAAAGAGGAATTCCATGTAGCTCCATTTACAACGAAACCGGAAAAAAAGAAGTTGGACTTCCCGGTATTCAAGTCATCGTTATTCCCGGATTATCACAAAGAAGTGAAAATCGTTGAGAACAATTTCAACGAGATCATGGAAGAAGCACAGGATAAGATGACAGAGAACATGCAGAAGGAAGAGCAGATGCAGAGAGAGGCAGAAGCGTTACTTGCATCACTTGGAATCAGCATAGACTCGATTCCAACAACACCACAGGCCGAGAAGAAAGAGGAACAGCCGGTACAAAAAGGACCTTCACGAGATGAGTTAAAAGCATCTTTGAAGATAGATTCTGTTAAGAAGAATTTGCTAAAACGTGTGAAAGAATACAGATAATTCTTGACGAGAAGATATGACCGAGAGAAGGTATGACTGAAAGGAGGCAATGGGAGTGGCTATTGATCAAAGAGAAGCATTGATTGCTGCGGTAAGAGCACAGGTAGAAAAGGAGAAAGCTGCCAAGGCTGCAAAATTGAAAAAAGAGCAGGAAGCAATGCAATTGTCTGGAGCTGCAGATGCGGGAGAAACTGCTGCAGACCACAATAAGCCAAAATACAAAACTCTGTCAGCAGAAGAACTTGCGAAAATCGAAGAGAAAAAACGTCGTAAGAAAGCTGCAGAACTTGGTATTAAATTGGAGGACGAGGAACCAGAAGAGGCACCTGCAAAGGCAGCAGAACCTGCGAAGGAAGAGCCAAAGAAGGCAAGTGATGAAGGACTTGGCATGAGTGTTGGCATTCAGGCAGATAAGTCTGGAAAATCCTTAGATAAGCCGGCTGGCGGCGGACTTGGAGCACCAGTAGGTGGCGGACTGTCAGGTGGCAAGACAGAGAGCAAAGGACTTGGAGGACTGGGCGGTAGCCTTGGAGCTACAGAGCCATCTGGAGGACTTGGTCTCAATATTGACATGGGTAACAAGCAGGAAGAGAAAGCACCTGAGAAGAAAAAGGCTCAGGATGATGAAAAAGCAAGATTGCGTCCTACAAAATTATCCGGTGGCAGTGGCGATGTAAAGGTAATCAATGGGGATGATGCAGAAGAGGAAGCATCCTTTACAAAACAGGGAAATACAACGATTATTTCCGATGGTGTAGAGTGGAAAGCACAGGAGAACAAAGCATCCAAGGATGATGCAGATGATATCATCAGCATTGTGCCAAACCGGAGTACTCCAACCAATGATGTGAAGAGTATGTACGATCTTGGCGATGAGGATGAGGATGCTCTGGGTGCAGAGATATCAAAGCTTGCGCAGTATGGCGATGCTGAGAATAAGGCAGAGGAAGAAAAGAAAAAGGCGCAGGAAGAGATGGCGAAGAAGGCAGCGGAGGCAGAGGCAGCCAAGAAGAAGGCGGCTATTGAGGAAGCTGAGCGGAAAGAAGAAGCCAGAAGAAAGAAGCTGAAAGAGGCAGAAGAAAAGGCAGCTGCACAGGAGCGTAGAATCGCAGAAGCAGCAGCCAGACAGCGTGCAGCTGCAGCCGCTGAGAAACGTGCAGCCGAGGAGGCACGCCTCAAGGCAGAAGAGGAAGAAAAACGTAAGAAAGCGGAAGAGGCACGTCTGAAAGCAGCCGAGGAAGCCCGCAAGAAGGCTGAGGAAGAGGCAAGAGCCAAGGCAAAGCAGGAAGCTTTGAAGAAGGCGGAAGAGGCAAAGAAGAAAGCCGAAGAAGCAAAGCGTATCTTAGAACAGGCACAGAAGGCAGAAGAAGAAGCAACAAAGCGTGCAGAAGAGAATCGGAAGCGTGCTGAGGAAGAAGCCAAGAAGAAAGCCGAAGCAGAAGCAAAGAAGAAAGCTGAGGAAGAAGCAAAGAAGAAAGCCGAAGCAGAGGCAAAGAAGAAGGCAGAGGCGGAAGCAAAGAAGAAGGCAGAGGCGGAAGCAAAGAAGAAGGCAGAGGAAGAAGCCAAGAAGAAAGCCGAAGCAGAAGCCCGTAAGAAGGCTGAGGAAGAAGCAAAGAAAGCAGCCGAAGAAGCCCGTAAGAAAGCCGAAGAGGCTATGCGTATCTTAGAAGAAGCAAAGAAGGCGGAAGAGGCAGCACTAAAGGCAGCTGAGGAAGCTCGTAAGAAGGCAGAGGCAGATGCAAAGAAGGCAGCGGAAGAAGCCGCAAAGGCAAAGGCTGAGGAAGAGAAACGCAAGAAGGCTGAAGAAGAAGCTAAGAAGAAGGCAGAGGCGGAAGCAAAGAAGAAAGCCGAAGAGGAAGCAAAGAAGAAGGCAGCGGAAGAACTTGCTGCAAAGGCAGAAGAAGAGGCTCGCAAGAAGGCAGCCGAGGAAGCTGCAAAGGCAGAGGCGGAAGCAAAGGCGAAGGCTGAGGAAGCCCGCAAGATCTTAGAGGCTGCAAAGAAGGCCGAAGAGGAAGCGCTGAAGGCGGCAGAGCAGGCAGACAGCATTCAGATCGACCTGACACAGCCAGCGGAGGAAGGAAAACTTCCACTTGCTGCATCTTACCTTGAAAAGTATACAAAGATGGAGAAATCCGGAAAGAGTCTCGTGGATACATTCAATGCCATTACTGTTGATCAGGAGAATCGTAACGTATGTATGATGGGTGATCACGGATTTGGTCTGACCAGTGTCGGAGAAGATTTCGCAAGAAGCTTCTACGATATGGGAATCTGCAAGGCGAAGACGATCGCGAAGATCAAGGCACAGGCATTGAACAAGGTTAAACTTGCAGATGCAATGTCAAAGCTTGCCGGTGGATGTATGGTTGTTGAAAATGCAGGTCTGATCGCACCAGATAAGATGACAGAGCTGATGAAACTTACAGCCAAGGATGTAAACGATGTTGTTGTGATTCTGACAGGTGCGACTGAGTCTATCAACCGCTTGTTTGGAGCGACTGGAGATGCCAAGGATAAGTTTACACACCAGATCAATATGGAAGGCATTTCTACACAGGATATGCTTGCGATTGCAAAGGGATATTTCAAACAGCAGGGCTTTAAGACAGATGATTCTGTAGAAGGCACTGTAAAGAATCTCCTGATGGCAATGGAGTCTGGAAATATCGATCGTATGCTCAAGGCTTGCGATGAGGCAATGCTCAAATGTGACGATCGTGAGAAGGCAAAAGGTTCCAGCCGGAAATATTTACTAAGTGAAGATTTTAAATAATCGTTGAAAAAATCAGAGCCGATGCTTATAATTTAAGCATCGGCTTTTTACGTGATAAGCCAATAGACGGGATGATAAATAAGAAACCAGAAGATAAGAGGTATAAAACGTGGTAAATATAGATATCGGTATAGACCTTGGAACATCGAATACGGTCATATACATAAAAGACAAAGGAATCGTAGTCAACCAGCCATCGGTGGTTGCATATGAGGCTAAAAGTAAAAAGATCATTGCGGTTGGAAATAAAGCCAAAAAGATGCTTGGAAAGACACCGGAGGATATTGAGGTGACACGTCCGATCCGGAATGGTGTTATCTCCGATTATATTATGACGGAGCGTATGCTCAAGATCTATGTGAAGTCAGCGATTGCAAAACGAAAGATCTGGGGCAAACCAAACATCTGCGTCTGTGTGCCAAGTGGTGTCACGGACGTACAGCGGCGTGCAGCGTGTGATGCAGTATACCGTACCGGTGCAAAGAATGTGTATGTGCTTGAGGAACCATTTGCGGCAGCCATCGGTGCAGGTGTGGATATTGAGTCGGCAGTTGGTGCGATGGTTGTGGATATCGGTGCGGGAACGACGGATATTGCAATCGTAGCAAGAGGCGGTGTGCAGCATAGCAGTTCCATCAAGATTGGTGGCGATGATTTCGATGAGGCAATCATCCGTTATATGCGGAAACGTCATAATGTGCTGCTGGGCGAAAGCTCTGCCGAACAGTTGAAGAAGGACATTGGTTCTGTGTATCCGCGGGAACAGGATGCGATCGGGTATGCACGTGGAAAGGAACTGGTGCGCGGACTTCCAACGAAGATGGCAGTCAAATCCTCTGAGATGATCGAGGCGTGTCAGGAGGAGACAGATCAGATCTTGGATTCCGTTCGGGAGATGTTGGAGGCGGCACCACCGGAACTGGTTTCCGATATATCCGAGCATGGTATTATCCTTGCCGGAGGCGGAAGCAAGATATTTGGTATGGACAAGCTTATTATGGATAAGATTGGTGTCCCGGTTGTGAACATCAAGAATCCGGATCAGGTTGTTGCGACAGGTGCAGGAACAGCCCATTATTATATCAAGGACGGAAGAACCTTGGAAGAGTAAGAGACAGGATAGAAATACGTGGAAAATAAGAAGAAAACATTGCGTGAACATGGTGTGGAATATACATATGATGAGCGGTTCCTCCCACTCACGCAGAAGGAAATGCAATTAAAGGGCTGGGAACAGCCGGACTTTGTCTATGTGATCGGAGATGCCTATGTGGATCATCCATCTTTTGGACCGGCGATCATCAGCCGTGTGTTAGAGGCACATGGATATAAAGTGGCAATCATTTCACAGCCAGACTGGAAGGATGAAAATTCGATTGCGATTTATGGCAGGCCGAAGCTTGCCTTTTTGGTGTGCGCCGGAAATATGGATTCAATGGTGAACCATTATACTGTTTCCAAGAAAAGACGGCATACAGATGCATACACCCCGGGTGGCGAGATGGGAAAACGACCAGATTATGCGACAATCGTTTACTGCAATCTGATCCGGAAGAAATACAAGGATGCGGCAATTGTGGCAGGCGGTATCGAAGCAAGTCTGCGCCGGCTGGCACATTATGATTACTGGTCCAATAAGTTGAAACATTCGATTCTCGTTGATGCACAGGCGGATATTGTGATCTATGGTATGGGTGAGCATGCCATTGTGGAGATCGCGGATGCGCTGCAAAGCGGCATCGACATCAAAGACTTAAGTTTTATTCATGGAACGGTCTACAAAGCAAGAAATCTGGAACATCTGTATGAAGACTATATTGAGCTTCCGTCGTATGACGCGTTGCAGGAAGACAAATTAAATTACGCGCGAAGCTTTAAAATCCAATATGATAACACAGATCATATCACCGCGAAGATTCTGGTAGAAAAATATAAGGATTATCAATATGTGATCCAGAATCCACCGGCGGAACCACTGATGGAGCAGGAGATGGACGAGGTGTATGCGCTTCCATATACGAAGACCTATCATCCGATTTATGAGGCACAGGGTGGAATCCCTGCGATATCGGAGATCAAATTCTCGCTGGTCAGCAACCGGGGGTGCTTTGGCGGGTGCAGCTTCTGTGCGCTTACATTTCATCAGGGCCGGACATTGCAGACACGCAGTCATGCATCCATTATAGAAGAGGCAAAGGAAATGACGAAAGATCCGGAGTTTAAGGGCTATATCCATGATGTTGGCGGCCCGACGGCGAATTTCCGGCAGCGCGCCTGCAAGAAACAGGAGAAATATGGCGTCTGTGCGAACCGTCAGTGTCTGTTCCCAAAGCCATGTCCGAATCTGATTGTGGATCATTCCGATTATCTGAAATTACTGCGGGAGCTCCGAAGTCTGCCGAAGGTGAAGAAGGTATTTATCCGTTCGGGTATCCGGTTTGATTATCTGATGGCGGACAAGGATGATACATTCTTTCGGGAACTTTGCAAATACCATGTCAGCGGGCAGCTGAAGGTGGCGCCGGAACATATCTCTGACAAGGTACTGATGAAGCTTGGTAAGCCGGAAAATGCAGTCTTTCAGGCATTTTGCAAGAAATACAAACGGATCAATGAGGAACTTGGATTGAAGCAGTATATGGTACCGTATCTTATGTCATCGCATCCGGGTTCCACTCTGAAAGAAGCGGTGGAACTGGCGGAATATCTGCGGGATCTGGGTTATATGCCAGAACAGGTGCAGGATTTCTATCCGACACCTTCGACGATATCAACCTGCATGTATTACACTGGCGTGGATCCGCGGACGATGGAGAAGGTATATGTGCCAAATTCTCCACATGAAAAGGCGATGCAGCGTGCACTGATCCAGTACCGGAATCCGGATAATTACGATCTGGTGCATGAGGCACTTGTGAAAGCAGGACGGACGGATCTGATCGGGTTCGATAAGAACTGTCTGATCAAACCGCGGAAGATGAAGAATGCTGCAAATGAGAAAAAATCTCAATATGGCGCATCGAATAAACAATCTGGAAATCGTTCGAATGTGCAACATAAAAATTCTGCACAGAAGCAGGGGCAAAACCAGAAGCAGCAAATGAATACAAAAAACAAAAAAAGTATACGCAATGTACATAAAAAGAAACAAAAGTAAAGGTTTCTTTTATTGCGAAACCATGGAAATTATGATATTATCTATCTAGGCGTGTCGACATATGCATGATCGGCACAGATAGAAACAATAAAACGAAATGGAGGAAATTTTCAACATGGCAAAGAAAGTAGTTTTAGCTGGCGCATGTCGTACAGCAATCGGTACTATGGGTGGTGCACTTTCAACAACACCAGCACCAGTGTTAGGTTCTATCGTAATCAAGGAGGCTCTGAACAGAGCAGGCGTTCCTGCAGATCAGGTCGATCATGTATATATGGGTTGCGTAATCCAGGCAGGTCTTGGACAGAACGTAGCTCGTCAGGCATCTCTGAAGGCTGGACTTCCTATCGAGACACCTGCTGTTACTGTAAACGTAGTTTGTGGTTCTGGTCTGAACTGTGTTAACATGGCAGCTCAGATGATTCAGGCTGGCGATGCTGACATCGTTGTAGCAGGTGGTATGGAGAACATGTCTATGGCTCCTTACGCAGCTATGAACGCTCGTTTTGGTTACAGAATGAACAATGGCAAGCTCGTTGATACAATGGTAAACGATGCTCTTTGGGATGCATTCAATGATTACCACATGATCAAGACAGCTGATAACATCTGTGAGCAGTGGGGTCTGACTCGTGAAGAGCTTGATGCATTTGCAGCAAACAGCCAGCAGAAGGCAGCAGCAGCTCAGGAGTCTGGTGCATTTGACGCAGAGATCGTTCCAGTTATGGTTAAGAAGAAGAAAGAGACGATCGAGTTCAAGAAGGATGAGGGTCCTCGTCCTGGAACAACTGTTGAGACTCTGGCTAAGCTTCGTACAATCAACCCAGGCGGATTCGTTACAGCTGGTAACGCTTCTGGTATCAACGATGGTGCAGCAGCAATCGTTGTTATGTCTGAGGAGAAGGCTAAGGAGCTTGGTGTTAAGCCTATGGCTACATTCGTTGCAGGTGCACTTGCAGGTGTTGATCCTTCAATCATGGGTATCGGACCTGTTGCTGCAACAAAGAAGGTTATGGCTAAGACAGGCATGAAGATCGAAGATTTCGATATCATCGAGGCAAATGAGGCATTCGCTGCACAGTCAGTCGCAGTTGGTAAGGATCTTGGTATTGATACAGAGAAGCAGCTTAATCCAAACGGTGGTGCAATCGCACTTGGTCATCCGGTTGGAGCTTCCGGATGCCGTATCCTTGTTACATTGCTTCATGAGATGCAGGCAAGAGGCGCTAAGACAGGTCTTGCTACACTGTGTATCGGTGGTGGTATGGGCTGCTCTACAATCGTTAAGATTGAGGACTAATTGAGCCGCGTAACATACTTGGATAGAGTTTAAGGAGATTAAGATGGAATTTATTACTTATGAGCAGGAAGGCTTTGTAGGCGTTGTAACGATCAACAGACCAAAGGCTTTGAATGCGTTGAATAGTCAGGTGTTGGATGAGCTTGAGGCTACATTCGATGCAATCGATCTGGATACAACAAGAGCCGTAGTTCTTACAGGCGCCGGCGAGAAGTCATTTGTTGCAGGTGCTGATATCGGAGAGATGTCTACACTTACAAAGGCTGAGGGCGAAGCATTCGGTAAGAAGGGAAATGATGTATTCCGTAAGATCGAGACATTCCCAATCCCGGTAATCGCTGCAATCAACGGATTTGCACTTGGCGGTGGTTGTGAGATTTCTATGAGCTGTGACATCCGTATCTGTTCTGAGAATGCGGTATTCGGTCAGCCGGAGGCAGGTCTTGGTATCACACCTGGATTTGGTGGAACACAGAGACTCGCTCGTCTGGTAGGTGCTGGTATGGCAAAGCAGATGATCTACACAGCAAGAAATATTAAGGCTGATGAGGCATACAGAATCGGTCTTGTAAACGCTGTATATCCATTGGAAGAGCTTCTTCCGGCAGCGAAGAAGATGGCAGCAGGCATCGCAGCAAATGCTCCGATCGCTGTCAGAAACTGCAAGAAGGCAATCAATGATGGTCTTCAGGTAGATATGGATACAGCAATTGTAATCGAAGAGAAGCTCTTCGGTGACTGCTTCGAGACAGAAGACCAGAAGGCTGGCATGGGCAACTTCCTTGAGAAAGACAAGGAGAAGAAGTTAAAGGTTGTTCCATTCCAGAACAAATAATAAAAGTAATTAAAATTTTAAGGAGGAAATAAACATGAAGGTTGGCATTATTGGTGCTGGTACCATGGGACAGGGCATTGCAAAGGCATTTGCTATGGTTGATGGCTACGAAGTTGCACTTTGCGACATCAAGCAGGAGTGGGCTGAAGGCGGAAAGGATAAGATCGCGAAAGGCTACGCTAGACTTGTAGAAAAAGGAAAGATGACACAGGAGAAGGTAGATGCGATTCTTGCAAGCATCACACCTGGTCTGAAGGAAAATCTCTGTGCAGACTGCGATCTGATCGTAGAAGCTGCATTTGAGGATATGGGAGTTAAGAAGACAACATTTGCTGAGCTTGACAAGATTGCAAAGCCAGAGTGTATCTTCGCTTCTAATACATCTTCACTTTCTATCACAGAGATTGGAAATGGTCTTACACGTCCTATGATCGGTATGCATTTCTTCAATCCTGCTGACAGAATGAAACTTGTTGAGGTTATCGCTGGTGTAAATACTCCACAGGAGACAGTTGATAAGATCATCAAGATCTCTGAAGAGATCGGCAAGACACCTGTTCAGGTAAATGAGGCTGCCGGTTTCGTTGTAAACCGTATCCTTATCCCAATGATCAACGAAGCAGCATTCATCAAGATGGAAGGTGTTTCTGATATCGCTGGTATCGATGCAGCTATGAAGCTTGGTGCAAACCACCCAATGGGACCACTTGAGTTAGGTGATTTCGTGGGCCTGGATATCTGCCTTGCAATCATGGATGTTCTGTACAAGGAAACAGGCGACAGCAAGTATCGTGCATGTCCATTGCTTCGTAAGATGGTACGTGGTGGAAACCTCGGCTGTAAGACAGGCAAGGGCTTCTATGTATACAACGCAGATCGCACAAAGACACCTGTTGACGCTCAGTAATAAGCGTACAATCCCCGCACGTGGCTTTTCAGCCATGTGCGGATGTAATAATCAATCTATTATGGAGGATAGAAAGAATGGATTTCACTTTAGACAAGAAGTATGAAATGGCGCAGACTCTGTTCAAGGATTTTGCGCAGAACGAAGTAAAGCCTCTTGCGCAGGAAATTGATGAGCAGCACAGATTTCCAAGAGAGACTGTAGACAAGATGGCAAAGTATGGTTTCTTAGGAATTCCTGTTTCTAAGGAATTAGGCGGACAGGGCTGTGATATTCTCACATATGTTATGTGTGTAGAAGAGCTTTCTAAGGTTTGTGGTACAACAGGTGTAATCGTATCTGCACATACATCTCTGTGTGTAGACCCGATCGTAACATTTGGTACACCAGAGCAGAAGGCAAAGTATGTTCCGGATCTTGCATCTGGTAAGAAGCTCGGTGCGTTCGGCCTGACAGAGCCAGGTGCCGGTACAGATGCACAGGGACAGCAGACAAAGGCAGTTCTTGATGGTGACGAGTGGGTACTGAATGGTTCTAAGTGCTTCATTACAAATGGTAAGGAAGCTGACGTATATATCGTTATCGCTGTTACAGGTATCATCGAGAAGCGTGGCAGAAAGATGAAAGAGATTTCTGCATTTATCGTAGAGAAGGGAACACCTGGATTTACATTTGGTACAAAGGAAAACAAGATGGGTATCTGTGGTTCTTCTACATATGAGTTGATCTTCACAGACTGCCGTATCCCTAAGGATGCACTTCTTGGACAGAAGGGCAAGGGCTTCAATATCGCTATGCACACACTCGATGGTGGTCGTATCGGTATCGCTGCTCAGGCACTTGGTATCGCTGAGGGCGCTCTTGAGACAACTGTAAACTATGTAAAGGAAAGAAAGCAGTTTGGTAGATCAATTGCCCAGTTCCAGAATACACAGTTTGTACTTGCTGATCTTGCTACAAAGATCGAGGCTGCTAAGCTTCTTGTATACAAGGCTGCAAGAAAGAAAGATGAGTATCAGAGTGGCGCTAAGGTTTCTTACTCTGTAGAGGCTGCTATGGCTAAGCTATATGCTGCTGAGGTTGCTATGGAAGTAACAACAAAGTGTGTACAGCTTCATGGTGGTTATGGTTACATCAAGGAGTATGACGTTGAGCGTATGATGAGAGATGCTAAGATCACAGAGATCTACGAAGGTACTTCAGAAGTACAGCGTATGGTTATCTCAGCAAACTTGTTAAAGTAAGGAGGTACTTATCGTGAAAATTATCGTATGTATTAAGCAGGTACCTGATACAAAGGGTGGCGTACAGTTCAACCCAGATGGTACATTGAATAGAGGAGCAATGCTCACAATTATGAACCCAGATGATAAGGCTGGTCTTGAGGCAGCTCTTAGACTGAAGGATCAGTATGGCGCTGAGGTTACAGTTCTTACAATGGGACTTCCAAAGGCTGCAGATGTTCTTCAGGAAGCAATCGCTATGGGCGCTGACAAGGGTGTTCTTGTAACAGACCGTGTACTTGGTGGTGCTGATACTTGGGCAACATCTACAACAATCGCTGGTGCGATCAGAAAGCTTGACTATGATCTGATCATCACAGGCCGTCAGGCTATCGATGGTGATACAGCTCAGGTTGGTCCTCAGATCGCTGAGCACGTTGGACTTCCAGTTATCTCTTATGCACAGGAGATCAAGGTAGATGGAGACAGCGTAATCGTTAAGCGTCAGTATGATGACGGTTACCATATGGTAAAGGCTCAGATGCCATGTCTTATCACAGCACTTTCTGAATTAAATGATCCAAGATATATGACACCAGGTGGAATCTTCGATGCAGTCAATGCAGAGATCACAACTCTTGGTAGAGCAGATCTTGTAGATGTTGATGATTCAAACATCGGTTTGAATGGTTCTCCAACGAAGATCGCAAGAGCTTCTGACAAGGTTAAGAAGGGTCAGGGCGAGATGGCTCCGGAAGACGCAGATCCAGTAAGCTATATTGTTGGTAAACTGAAGGATAAGCACGTAATTTAATTAAAAAGGAAAAGTGGTGAATAAAATGGGAGCAATGAATGCAGAAGAATTAGCAAAGTACAAGGGCGTATTCGTCTTTGCACAGCAGGTAGATAATGTATTAAGCGGAATCTCTTTCGAGCTTGTTGGCGAAGGAAAGAGACTTGCAGAGAAGTTAGGCACAGAAGTAACAGCAGTATTGGTTGGTTCTGATGTTTCAGGACTTGTAGACGAGCTTGCTGCTTACGGTGCAGATAAGGTAATCGTAGTAGACGATCCAGAGTTGAAGAATTACAGAACTGAGCCATATGCACACGCACTTGCTTCAGTTATCAATGAGTTCAAGCCAGAAATCATGTTGGTTGGTGCAACAGCAATCGGCCGTGATCTTGGTCCTACAGTTTCAGCTAGAGTTCAGACAGGACTTACAGCAGACTGTACATTACTTGAGATCGGTGATTTCCCTGTTAACCCAATCCCTGGAAAGGAGCAGAAGCACAATCAGCTTCTTATGACTCGTCCAGCATTTGGTGGTAACACAATCGCTACAATCGCATGTCCAGACAACCGTCCTCAGATGGCTACTGTACGTCCAGGCGTTATGCAGAAGCTTGACAAGGTTGAGGGTGCAAAGGCTGAGGTTATCAACTACAACCCAGGTTTCACACCAAATAACAGATATGTAGAGATCCTTGAGATTTCTAAGGCTGTTTCAGACATCAAGGATATCATGGATGCAAAGATTCTTGTATCTGGTGGTCGTGGTGTTGGTTCTGCTGAGAACTTCAAGCTTTTGGAGGATCTTGCAGACGTACTTGGCGGACAGGTTTCATGCTCACGTGCCGTTGTAGATTCAGGCTGGAAGCCAAAGGAGCTTCAGGTTGGCCAGACAGGTAAGACTGTACGTCCACAGCTCTACTTCGCAATCGGTATCTCAGGAGCAATCCAGCACGTAGCTGGTATGGAAGAGTCTGATCTGATCATCGCAATCAACAAGGATGAGGATGCTCCAATCTTCTCCGTAGCTGATTACGGT
>QRFC01002046.1_pt1 | contig 15507 bp, 11 predicted proteins | sample 1861061 | NCBI WGS metagenome assembly QRFC01 (sample SAMN09711282, study PRJNA482702) | Human gut metagenome, whole genome shotgun sequencing project.
AAGCATGTATGAAATATGCTATCGAACACTCGACAAGTGTGCAACAACAAGAGATTGCCCTTGAAGATGCACGGCAAAATTATATCGGTGCAGTAGCGTCAGCCATGCCCTCGATCAATGCATCCACTGGAGGCACCATGAATTACGGCCGTTCGATTGACCCGGAGACCAATACCTACACCACCACCTCAACCTTTAATAACTCGTACAGCTTGTCGGGATCTTTGACCGTATTCAATGGTTTATCGACCATCAACACCATCAAAGCCACGAAGGTCATGCGAGCCATGGGTGTCGAAGAACTACAGCTGGCTCGCGACCAAATAGCCATGAACACCATGTCGGCCTATTTCGATGTCGTTTACTATTACGGCACCGTAGAGATTGCCCAAGAACAGTTAAGGACCAGCCAGTTGGAGTTGAAACAGGTGCAAGAACAATATGAACTCGACCTGAAAGCGCCAGCCGATGTAGCTGAAGTGGAGGCACAGGTGGCCAATTACGATTATCTGCTTACAGAACAACAGAGCAACTTGGAGTTGGCTTTAATCGAGCTGCGAAAAGTGATGAACTACCCACAAGAAGAGCCTTTGGAAATTGATACCGAGGTAGACATAGAAGGGATGTTGATTACCGAAACTCTCGAAGAGGTCTTGAATTACGCATTGGTGTACAATCCGCAAATACGTTCCAAAGAGATGAACAGCCGTTACTACGAATTGAATTACGCGAGCACCAAAGGACGTTATCTCCCTTCGATCAGTCTCTCTGGAGGGTTCAGTACCAACTATTTTGTCAATGTAGACTCACCAGGCAATTACGCCAAATACTTTAATCAGTTGGGTAACAACCGTGGATATTATGTAGGCATGTCAATGTCGATTCCCATTTTTTCGGGCTTGAGCCGACGGGTGGCAAAACATCGTGCAAAATTACAATATGATAATGCCATCCTTGCCCATACAGAACAACGTCGGACATTGGAAAGTGAAGTGGCCAAGACCTATCAGGAGATGCAGAATTTTGGAAAGCAATATATAATGAGCCAAAAAAAAGTACAGGCAAACGATCTGGCTTACCGCAGCGTGTCACAAAAATTTGCGGAGGGAATGGTTACAGCCATTGATTTACAGACCGCATCAAACAATCTGCTACAAGCTCGCTCCGATCTGCTTCATGCGCGGCTGCAATACATCATCAAATGTCGCATGGTGGGCTATTACAATGGGATTCCGCTGATACGTTAACAAACACCCATTACGACAGAAAACCGCAGCGAAAAAACTGTCCTTCAAACGGATTCCAACTAAAACAATAAAAATGTAAATACGAAAATACACTGTACCATGGATATCAAACGAGAAAAAAAGACCGGATGGAAAGCAATTTTCCAAAAGAAATATTTGCCCTATCTGTTTGGCGCTGTATTTCTAATCTTTGTCGCCATACTGTTGTTACGCAGCAATGCATCCGTACTGCGTGTCAGTGCCGATGTGGTGACCATTTCAAACGTAGAAAAGGACGAATTCAACGACTACGTTCGCCTGACCAGTACAGCGCAACCGATCACCACCGTTCAACTCTCACCGCTGGAAACAGGCGTAGTTGAGCGGATCGTAGCCGAAGAGGGTACGAAAGTACGTCGGGGCGACGTAATTGTCGAGATGTCGAACAACTCGTTGAGCATGCAGATTCTGCAATCGGAAGCAGACCTGGCCGAGAAACAAAACATTCTGCGCAATACGTTGATCTCCATGGAACAGGAACGTCTGACCTTGAAACAGGACAAACTACAACTCGACATTGATGTCGATCGCAAATACCGGGCTTATATGCGCAATGAACGGCTCTACAAGAACAATTTGCTGGCCAAGGAGGATTGGATGCAGTCGAAAGAGGATTATGAACTGGCCCTGAATCAGCGAACGCTGAATGAGGAGAAGCAGTACCAGGATTCGCTTTTCCGCTCGAATCAGGTGGGGCAGATGGAAGAGAGTCTTCGCTCGATGTCCCTGAACATGCAGTTGATCCGGCAGCGAGTCGATAACCTGAAGATAAAAGCGCCTATCGATGGCGAGGTAGGTATGCTTAACGTTGTATTAGGGCAATCTGTCGGAGAGGGCACCGCAATCGGACAGGTCAACGATCTATCAGCGTACAAGGTGACGGCTCAGATCGATGAGCACTACATTGATCGGGTCACGATTGGACTAACGGCATCTTTCGAACGACAGGACAACCTTTATGAGATGGTGCTGCGGAAAGTCTATCCAGAGGTACGTGAAGGACAATTCCGCGCCGATTTCGTCTTTTCGGGCGAGGTTCCGGAAAACATTCGCAGTGGGCAGACCTACTACCTGAACCTGCAACTCGGACAGCCGACCGAGGCGGTGATGATTCCACGCGGATCCTTCTACCAGTTGACGGGTGGCTCCTGGATCTACGTTGTAAATGCGGAAGGGACCAAGGCGTTCCGTCGCAAGATTCGGATCGGTCGTCAAAATCCTCAATATTACGAGGTTCTCGAAGGACTTGATCCAGGCGAGAAGGTAATTACCTCATCGTACGACAATTTTGGAGAACACGACGTGCTGATGCTAAAATAAAATCCATTAAATTACTCTACCTAAACCCCGATTATTGTTATGTTCCGAGATTTTCTTATGTTGCTGCGCCGATATACGGCATCGTCCGTCCTGAATATTGTCGGGATGGCACTGGCTTTTGCATCGGCCTACATCATTCTGGTTCAGGTCAATTTCGACATGTCCTACAACCGAAAAATTCCCAATGCTGAGAATATCTATCGGTTGGAAATAACCCAACTCGCTCAAGGAGGGAATTGGAGTGCCTTATGGAATCGCTTTGAACCCAGTGAACTCTGCGCAGGGATTCCTGAAATCATAGCAGTCACGACAACGAGTCCCCTCGGTATTATCCAAGACAAATCATTGACAATCAACCGAGATAGCAGTGTTTATGATCTGAATTTCCATATACTAGCCAGTGAACGGGAGGGACTGAATGTGTTCGGACTCATTCCCGTTGCCGGATCATTCGAGCAGTTTAGAGGACCTAACACAGCGATTGTTTCGGCCTCCTACGCCCAACAACAGGGCCTTTCGGTCGGAGATGTATTGCACCCGGTGGGCCCCAATAGGAGTTTTCCTATTACGATCATAGCAATCTACCAGGATATTCCCTCTCCCAGTGATCTATCACAGTACAATATGATCCTCGGCATGCCACCCAAGGATCCGCAAAACCGTGGCCACTGGTTCTATAACGCATTCATACGACTACAAGAGGGTGCCTCTCCAAAAGCGGTAACCGCCAAGATCATTACTCAACTACGCAATAGATATACTAAAAGCGGCATGTCACCCGAGGAGATCAAGCTGCGACTGAAAGCATCTGCCCCTCGCCTGAATAATCTGAAAGATATCTATTTTCACAGCAATGATGTGTCATATGCAGCAAAGACAGGTAATCTGACTACAACCTACACCCTATTGGGTGTTGCAATACTGATTATTGTCATTGCAAGTATCAATTTCTTCAACTTCTTCCTGGCATTGGTTCCCTCGAAAATTCGGGCCATCAATACCCGCAAGGTGTTCGGAGGCTCTAATCAGCGCCTACGTATAGGTGTCGTGGCCGAAACGCTCGGCTTAGTTAGCCTGGCCCTGCTGATCGGAGCCGTGTTAGTCCTGTCCTTTGCAGACTCTCCCCTCTCAGACTACATCACAACGGACATTGTATCTGCAGACAACCTGATCCTAACCATAGCCTTAATCGGCATCGCCTTAATCCTCGGAGTCATCATCAGTCTCTATCCGGCCTATTACATCACCTCTTTTCCCCCCGCCTTAGTGACCAAAGGGGATTTCCAGGCCTCGGCATCGGGAGTGCTTTTACGCAACATCCTGATCGGGATCCAATTTGTCATCTCGACCGTGTTGATCATTGTAGCTCTGTTTATCAACCTGCAACACAGCCACATGATGAACTACAACATGGGATTCAACAAAGATGAGATACTCTCGGTGCAAATGAAGCCATTCAAAAGTTATGCAGAGATCGATGCTTTTACGGCCAAGCTCAAACAAAATCCGATAATCGTCGATGTAACCTTTGCCGAAGGAGATATTGTCACTCCAGACAAGTCCAGTTGGTCAAAAACGTATAGTGATCAAAAAATCAGTTATAATATTTACCGCGTATCATGGAATTTCCTGAAATTCATGGGAATTAACATTGTTGAGGGACGAGATTTCACCAAAGATGACGAAAAACGTACCGGCGTGTTCATCTTCAACGAAGAGGCCAAACGACAATTCGGATTCGAACTCGAAGAAATTATGTTCCATGGCCCCATAGACTCGACATCATTAATCGGGTTCTGTGAAGATTTTCATTTCAAACCGCTACAATACAAGATCACGCCATTTGCATTCTACCTTATCAGGTCATTTCAAATGGCTCCACCCTCTCACGCCTACATCCGTGTAGCAGCCGGAACCAACTATCGGGAGGCAATGAATTACATCCACAAAACGGTCCTGGAGTTCGACCCTTCACTCAACGACAACATGATCCAAGTCCAAATGTTTGACGATGAGCTGGAGGTCTATTACGAAGCGGAAGAACGACTCGCCAAACTCATTACCATCTTCACGCTGCTCTCGGTGGTGATCTCAATCATTGGGGTATTCGGATTGGTGCTGTTCGAGACCCAATACCGCCGCAAAGAGATTGGCATCCGTCGGGTTCACGGAGCCTCCGTACAGTCGATCCTCAAGATGTTCAATCTGCAATTCCTGCGCATCACGCTCATTTGTGCAGCGGTGGCCATACCGATCAGCTACTATTTCGTCGATCGTTGGCTGACCGGTTTCACGGCCCGAATGCCGATGCACTGGTGGGTATTTGCGCTGGCTGTGGTGATCATTTGCCTGATCGTCATCGGAACCGTTACCGCCCGCAGCTGGGAAGCTGCCAACGAAAACCCGATCAACTCCATACAACACTAACACAACAAGACACCCTCAAAACCCCAAAGTCCAAAAACCAATAAAACCACACTGCCATGTTTCGTGATTTTCTCATGTTGCTGCGCCGATATACGGCATCGTCCGTCCTGAATATTGTCGGGATGGCACTGGCTTTTGCAGCGGCCTATCTGATCCTGGTTCAAGTCAATTTCGACATGTCCTACAACCGGAAGATCCCCAACGCCGAAAATATCTACCGGTTAGAAAGGCCAAGCATCACCAAAGAGGGATATTGGCTGGCCATGTGGAATCGTTACGAGCCAAGTGAGCTATGTGAAGGAATTCCGGAAATCGTAGCGGTCACGACCATGAGTCCCTACGTTCTCATGCAGACCCTACCCTATACGCTTAGCCGCAACAACAGTATTTATAATCTGAATATTCGTACCGGAACCAGCGAACGGCAAGGATTAGATATGTTCAGGCTTATCCCTGTTGCCGGATCATTCGATCAGTTTACAGGACCGAACACCGCTATTGTTTCGGCATCCTATGCCAAGCAACATGGGCTCTCGGTCGGGGATGTACTACGCGCTGTCGATGGTAAGCCATATATTAACATTACGGCTAACAAACCCATTACGATTGTTGCCATCTACCAAGACATTCCCGCGCCAAGTGATCTCTCGGAGTGCAATATGATCATCGGTATGCCACCCAAGGAGCAGACCGCCCGTGGCAACCTGTCTTGTCACGCATTTATACGGTTACACGCGGGAGCCTCTCCGGAAGTCGTAACAGCCAAGATGATCTCACAATTGCGCGAGAGATATGCCAAGAGTGGCATGTCACCCGAAGAGATCGAGATCGAACTCAAAAAATCGGAACCACGACTGAACAATCTGAAGGATCTCTATTTCCACAGCGGCAATGTAGAATACGCGGCTCGAAGCGGCAACCAGTCCACAACCTACACCCTGTTGGGAGTTGCCATCCTGATCATTATCATTGCCTGCATCAACTTCTTCAACTTCTTCCTGGCGCTGGTTCCCTCCAGAATACGGGCCGTCAATACCCGAAAGGTATTCGGAGGCTCCAACCTGCGCCTTCGCATGGGATTTTTTGCCGAGACCATCGGACTGGTTATTCTGGCGCTGCTGATCGGGGCGGTATTGGTGATGCTCTTTGCCAACACCTCACTGGCCAGCTACCTCACCACGGCCGTATTTTCTCCGAACAATCTCGATATAGCCCTGCTGCTGATTATCTCGGCGCTGATCCTCGGAATCGTCATCTGCATCTACCCGGCCCACTATATTACCTCCTTCCCGCCAGCTTTGGCCACGAAAGGAACCTTTCAATCCACCCGTTCCGGAATCTTGCTGCGCTATATTTTGATCGGGACTCAGTTTGTCATCTCGACCGTACTGGTCATTGTAGCCCTGTTTATCAACCTGCAACACAGCTATATGATGAACTATGACATGGGATTTGATCAGGATGAGATTCTGGCAGTGCAGATGAAACCACTGGAGAGTTACGCCGCTACGGATGCTTTTGCGGCCAAACTCAAACAAAGTCCGATGATTCTTGATGTAGCTTTTGCCGCAAGCGACATCGTCTCAAACGAGAGAATGCAATGGAGTCGTGGCCATAAAGACAAAGTGATCAGTTTTGATTGTTATGCTGTATCTTGGAACTTTTTGAAATTCATGGGCATTGACATTGTCGAGGGACGAGACTTTACCAAAGATGACGAGAAACGTACCGGCGTATTTATCTTCAACGAAGAGGCCAAACGACAATATGAATTGAAATTCGACGAACTGTTCAGCGGTCATCAAGGGACAGCCCCCATTGTCGGTTTCTGTAAAGATTTCCATTTCCAACCGTTACAATACGGTATAGGGCCATTCGCCTTCTACCTGTATGGCACCAATCCGTGGGAGTACCCCTCTCACGCCTACATCCGTGTAGCAGCAGGAACCGACTACCGGGAGGCGATGGATTACATCCACAAAACCATCCGCGCATTCGATCCTTCGCTCGACGAAGATATGATCCAGGTCAAGATGTTCGATGAGGAGTTGGGGGCATACTACGAAGCGGAAGAGCGACTCGCCAAGCTAATCACCATCTTTACCCTCCTTTCGGTGGTTATCTCAATCATGGGGGTATTTGGGTTGGTGCTGTTCGAGACCCAATATCGCCGCAAAGAGATTGGCATCCGGCGGGTTCACGGAGCCTCGGTGCAGTCAATTCTGAAGATGTTCAACCTGCAATTCTTGCGCATCACGCTCGTTTGTGCAGCGATTGCTATACCGATCAGCTTCTATTTCGTCAATCGTTGGTTGACCGGATTCACGGCCCGTATGCCGATGTCCTGGTGGGTATTTGTCTTGGCCGTGGTGATCATCTGCCTCATCGTTGTCGGAACCGTTACCGCCCGCAGTTGGAAAGCCGCAAACGAAAATCCGATCAACTCGATCCAACACTAACACAATATTAACTGACAAAAACTCTATACACTGTCAACAATTCTTTCCAGTCTGCCTTGTATTCCTGAAAATAGGATAAAAATCAAAAAATACTAACACAATAAAACCTTACTACTATGCCGATGTTAAAAGTTGAAGAGCTCAAAAAAAGTTTCTTAACCGAAGAGATTGAAACCATCGCCTTGGACGGTGTATCTTTTGAAGTAGAAGAGGGTGAATTTGTTGCTGTGATGGGGCCATCCGGATGTGGCAAATCTACCCTGCTTAACATCCTCGGTCTGCTGGACAATCCAACTGGCGGTAAATATTACCTGTTGGATCGGGAGGTCGGCAATCTGCGTGAACGGGATCGGACAAAATTCCGTCGAGGGCATATCGGCTTCGTCTTCCAGTCGTTCAACCTGATCGATGAACTCAATGTATTTGAAAATGTGGAGTTACCATTGATCTATCTCGACGTCAAACCTTCGGAGCGCAAAAAACGGGTAAATGCCATTTTGGAACGTATGGATATTGCTCATCGTGCTGCCCATTTTCCACAGCAACTCTCCGGAGGACAACAGCAGCGTGTAGCCATTGCGCGAGCCCTGGTTTCCAATCCCAAATTGATTCTGGCCGACGAGCCCACCGGTAACCTCGATTCGAAAAACGGACAGGAGGTTATGAACCTGCTTCAGGAGCTCAATCGTGAAGGGACAACCGTCATCATGGTAACCCACTCACAACACGATGCAGGCTTTGCAGGACGCACGCTCGGTCTTTTCGACGGAAAGTTGGTAACCGACGTAACCAAACGCCTTTAAACCTAGCTGCCCAACTTAGGTTTGCAAAATAAAATGCATCTAAAGACCCTCCCAACTTAATTTTTCATAATACACTATTGATTGGGGCGCCGTCCGATCTAGATCGGACGGCTTTTTATTGTTGCACTATCACACACAAAATTGGTTCTCCTACTTGCTACCCATCAGCGACCATGTGCTTTGTTCCTGTATTGAGCCACGGAGAAAAATCTCAAAACATTTACAACAGTCTTTTGGCATACTCGAAAAAACATTAATTTTGTTATGATTGTCACGGCTCTTGAGCCGACAACAGCAATTCCCAATCATGTAACCCACCGCAACATCTCTTCTCGGCCCCAAAACATCATGGAAAATAGTCGTATTGTCTTTTTGGATTATCTGCGCGTGATCGCCTGCCTGATGGTGATTATTGTACACTGTGTCGAACCTTTTTATTTAGGAGGAGAAGGCACCTTGATCCAAAACTGGAACGACGGATTTTGGTGTACCGTCATTGATTCTGCACTGCGGGCAGCCGTTCCCCTGTTCGTGATGGCCTCCAGCTACCTGCAATTCCCCGTGAAATACGATACCTTGACCTTCTTCAAAAAAAGGTTGGTACGCGTAGGCATTCCCTTTGTAATCTTCTCGCTGCTCTATACCCTCATTCCACTATATGGTACAGATGGTTTTCAACCGACGCTCAACGTACAGCGTGTTTTGCTCAATTTTGTCGGTTCGGCCGGTCATCTTTGGTTTATATACATGCTGTTGGGACTCTATCTGCTGATGCCAATGCTCTCCCCATGGATCGACAAAATCTCTAAAAAAGAAGAACAAATTTTTCTGATTCTTTGGGGATTCACCACAACCATTCCTTTTTTCCGACTATTGGCTCAATCGCTGTTCGGTCTTCCCGAAGTGTGGGGTGAAGCCAGCTGGAATGAGTTCGGAACCTTCTATTATGTCAGCGGTTTTGTGGGATATATGGTGTTGGGACACTATTTCCGCAAACACGTAGGCACATTGAGTTGGAAGAAAACCTTAACCTGGGCTGTAACGTTATGGATTACCGGTTATGCAATCGTTGCCGGCGGATTTTGGCAAGCAATGCCCAAAACGTTTCCAGTTTCCGACAAAATCGACCTGGCGGTTCGCATGGAGACCACCTGGGGCTTTTGCAGCACCGGAGTCATGCTGACAACGGTCGCCTACTTTCTCGTGATCCGTAAAATTACGGCGACAGGATGGTTCTATCGCCGATTTATTCTACCGGTCTCACAACTCAGTTACGGTATGTACCTGATGCACATCTTTATTCTGGTACCGACATTTGCCTGGGTAACTTCTTGGGGGATCGGAACTCCGACGACCATTTTCGTATCGGCTCTCTTGACTTTCCTGTTCTGTGCCGGCATAGCACGGCTGATCTCTTTCTTGCCGAAAAGCAAATATCTGATCGGCTAACCATTTTTTTCATTTCACATCAGTTTGCACATCTATCCAACCAATCCACTTGACCGTCCCCTAATAAAAACGCTGCTCGTGGCGTAACGAGACAGCGTAAAGGTAAGGTGACAACCGTAAATCTTCTACCGCAAATTCGGGAAGGGCAACCGATAAGTGACGGAAAACTTTCTACCATTGATCTCGACAGCTCTTCGATACGACAACGACGAGAGCAATTTTAACAAGTTGTCGAATTCAGACTTTGGAATAAATACACTGTAAAGATTCGGGTTTATGGATACGGTCGTCTTATCGTTCAGGTTCGGCCACCCCGCCGGCCAATCCACAGGCTTTTCAGCCGAATGGTCGAAACGTGTCAGCATCACCTCCACCGTATCCGGCAGCCATTTTTCGGCCTGCTCGTTCCGGTAGTTCACCAGTTGGTCGTAAACCGACAAGAAGGCTTCTGGCGTACGAGCTCTACTCGTTTCATCCTGCTGGAGATCGCCATACACCGTCTTCATCCGTACGGTATCCGAGACCAACATCAGATAATTGGTCGGCATATCGGTCGCTTGCGAAGCAGCGATATCATCCGGTAGGTCAAGCAGCTCTTGCGATATCTGCAATTGATTCCACAACGCGTCCAGTTGGGTCGAATCCAACTTCACGGTAAAATAGCCGTCCGGATTTTTATAAATTAGATCTCCCCGTTCATAAATGGCGATTGTGGGAACATCCGAGCCAATCACCATCAGTCAGGGGTCTGTCACGGTCAGTACGACGAGGGAACGCCGTACTCATCTTGCCAATGTCTCGCGAGGGCATAATTTGCCACGAGCATGACAACCAACAACATCACGATCTTTTTCATAGCAACCGTTTTAATGAGGATCAGACCTTCATAAAGCACAAAAAACAGGGCAGACTCACAACGACATGACAGTCCGGTAGATCTATTTTCAAAAGGACTGGCCTCTCAATCGAGCAGTTGTTCGTTTACGAGACAGCACGCTGAACAGGGAAAAAGAAAGGACTATGCAAAAAACCGAGAAAAAAAGAAGCGGCAACCCTGGAGAGAAACAGATCAAGGCTTTTCAAAGACGAATGCTTCACCGAACGTCGGGAAACTTATCAAAAACAAAAAGCTCTGACAATCATATTGATTATCAGAGCTTTATCCGTGATCCGTTTGGTATCCGAATTGAGCCTTTTTTATTGGCGGAATATCAAGCGTTATCTTTTCATTATCAGAGTCTTCCGATATTCAGTTGTAGCGTTCTATTTGAGTGAGTAACACAATGTGGTAACACATATTTATAAACTCACATGACAGACTCTCTTTGTTCGTCTTCTTTGCAAAGGTAATGTTTCCTTTTGAAACTGCGCCCATTTTATGTGGCTATTTTTCTTTTGCTCCCTTTTTCGGCTATGATTATCTTTCTCACCATCAATTGCTCCCTCTTTTAATATCTTGTGTAACTACCTGAAACATAGCATTTGAGTATGAAAGTGAGTATGAAATCGCCTTCATATACTAATTAGCGTTAAGTTTCCGGCTTTAATCATTTTGAAATTTGTTTTGCTCGTGACCAGCTCTGTACCTTTGTGTCACTTCCTGATTGAAGGTACCACAATCGGAAGCGATTTAACTCTTAAAAAAAAGACATGAAACAGGAAAATTATATCAAAGTAGTGAAGGATGTGGTTCAACGTATGGAAAGGCATACCGATGTGGTGATGAACGTGAAGCAGGTTGCGGAATATTTAGGCCTGTCGGTTGATGCAGTGCGTAAGCGTTGCCAGCGTAAACAGTTGCCCTGTCATCTCAATGCCAAGCATCTTTATTTTAGTAAGCTGGAAGTGGATGCAGCCCTACTTAATCGTAAACGACATGGAAGTGAGTCCTTTTGATTACATGAAGCAGTTCTGGCGAGAGAATGAAGTACAGATGTTTTCAGCAAAAGAAACTCAACTGTATTTCTTTTTCCTGTCGGAGTCCAATCGCCTGTATTGGCGCAATCCTTTTGGATGCAGCACGCAGCGAATAACTAATAATCTCGGCATCAGTCGTCAAACGCTCTGCCGGTTGAGGAAAAAACTGCAAGACCGTGGACTTATTACTTACGAAGAGGGAAAGAACAATTCTATAGTACCCTGCTATGGATTACTGATAAAGTCGAAAGATTCGATAATGCAGAATGTGACTATAAATGGAACACAGAATGGAACCGTGAATGTGACACCATGTGAGACAGCGGACGGAACTATTATAAAGACACATAAGACAGCAGACAATGAATCTATTATTTCTATGGAAGAACTTCTTCCTTTGGACAGGCTGCAAACTATTTTGGGGGATGATAGGGAATGGATGATGCGTATAAAAGAATATCTCGGCAAACAGGGAATCAAACTGGATGAAACAAACATAGGGAAGAGACTTGATGGCTTTTTCCTCTACCTGCAAACAGGCGGTACGAAACTCAAATCGATAACCGATACGCAAAAGCATTTTGTGAATTGGCTGATGAAAAGAGAATGTAGCAGAGTAAACAAGCAGAAGCCATTACCGTCTCAGCAAATAGGGGTTAAATTGACAGAAGATAATCCGAACAAATTCAAAAACATATCAGGATGGTGAACACAAATTCAAACGACATGATAGACTTCAGTGCATCAGTGCGCAATTTCGCAGAACGGAAAATATGCCTGCAACCACAACGGCTGCAAATTCATCTACCCAACGCAAAAGAGGTGCTGAATGCAGGGCTGCAACATTTCTTAGGCGGTGATTACAAATGGCAACCAGAATATGATAAGGTGGCAGACTGGTTGACTGACAACAAAGGGCTTGGACTGTTCTGTATGGGCAACTGCGGTAGGGGAAAGACCACCATTTGCTTACAGATACTTCCATGCATCATGCAACACTATCTTCACAAAATTATGGCAATGTGTTTGGCGCGTGAGATGAATCGACATTACACCGAAGTGATGCAGAACCGTTTACTTATCATTGACGATGTAGGGCGTGAGGAACCGTTTCAAGAATACGGCAACCGTTTCAACGTGTTCCCTGATTTCGTGGATGATTGCGAACGCAGAGGCAAATTTCTAATTGCAAATACCAACTGCACCAAAGAACAACTGGCAGAAAAATATGGAGAACGCACCCTTTCCAGATTGAAGGCAACTACCCGGCTGGTGGTGTTTGCAGGAGAGGATTTGCGGCATGGATAAATACTGGGCTTGCCCAGATATAGCCCATTAGCCAACGTATGTAAAAGAAGGGAAAACAAAAGCGGATAAAATCTATATCAACGCTGATTATTAGGTATTTGTGTGAAAACCGTGTTTTCTGATACATTCCTTAAAAATCACTATTATTCTTCATTTTTGTTACTTGAAACGATACTCGTTTGCGGATTATTTTGTACCTTTGCAGGTGAATATAAGACACTGAAGGACAATGGGAAGAAAAAGGAAATCACTGGTGGAGAAATCCCCGTTCAAGTTGCGCCGTCGCAAACTGGCGGACGGACGCATGTCCCTGTTCCTCGACCGCAGCGTGGACGGCGGGCACGAGTACGAGTTCCTGCAACTCTACCTCCTGCCCGAAACCTCTTCTACAGTTAAGCGTCAGAACACACGCACACTCCGGGAGGCGGAAGAAATCTTGCAAGCAAGAACCGAAGCCCTGTTGAATGCGAAAGCCGAGACGGAACTTGCAGGTTCCGGTACGAGGATGTTCCTTTCGGACTGGCTTCAGACCTGTTATGACAACCACGAGAAACGCGGTTTAAGGGACATGGGCAGCATCAGCAACGTGAAAAAGGCTTTGCATATGTTCCGTCCCGACACCCGCCTTTCGGATATTGACAGGCAGTACTGCCTTGATATGATAGACTGGTTCCGCAACACATACAAGCACCGTCTGACGGGTAAGCCCGTCAGCGCGAGAACCGCAGACACCTATTGCCAGACTTTCCGCACCATGCTCAACGAGGCGGTGCGTGAGGGGCTTATGGACAAGAACCCGTGGAACAGACTTGAGACCATCGAGAAGATAAAGAAGCCGGAAAGCAAGCGTGAATATCTGACCATTGACGAAATACGGAGCATGATTGCCACGGACTGCCCTAATGAACTTGTGAAGAGGGCCTATCTGTTCTCCTGTTTTACCGGACTGCGCATCAGTGATGTCAGAAACCTCAAATGGAGCGACATTTACAAAGAGAACGGGCAGGCATTCGTTTCGGTCGTAATGAAGAAGACCACCAAGCCGTTATACATCCCCCTGTCAGGGCAGGCATTGAAATGGATGCCCGAAAAAGGGGAAAGCACTTCTGATGATTATGTGTTCGGCAACCTTGTCAATTACGGCAATGTTAACGAAAACCTGAAGAAGTGGGCGGAGGCGGCAGGAATCAGGAAGCATATCTCCTATCATACGAGCCGCCACAGCTTCGCAACGATGATGCTCACCCTCGGAGCGGACTTGTACACCGTATCAAAACTGCTGGGACACAGCTCGGTCAAGCATACCCAGATATACGCGAGGATAATCGACCGGAAGAAGGACGAGGCGGTGAACCTCGCGGATTCCGTATTCTGAAATCATAAATCGTAATACCTTATTATATATGGCGGTAAACGGCAAAAAGACAAAACTGAAGGAACCTGTGAAAGTGCGCACCAAGAAACTTGCGGATGGTTCCGAGTCATACTATCTTGACATCTATGTGGACGGAAAGAGGCAGTACGAGTTCCTGAAGCTCTACAGCCTTCCCGAAATCAACGCCCGTATCAAGGAACAGAACAGGGCTACACTGGCGGCGGTGGAAACCATCAAGTCAAAGAGGATAATCGAGCTGACCAACAACAAGGCCGGACTTAAGAACACATCCGGAAGGTCAAAGATGCTGCTTGCGGATTGGATGCAGTCATTTTATGATGAACAGAAGCGCAGGGGCGTGAGAGGCGTCAAACTATTGGGGACGGTGAAAAACCTCATTTCCACTTATATCGGCAAGAACAAGGTGCGCATGGGGGACATCGACAAGGATTTCTGTGTCGCCTTCATACGCTGGCTACAGTCCGAATACAAGACCACGTGGGGCAATCCGCTGAGTCCGAAAAGCATGTCGGATTATGTCGGCTACTTCAGCACGGCATTGAACGCGGCGGTCAGGGCTGACATCATTCCCGAAAACCCGTTCATGTCGCTTACCCCGACCGAGCGTATCAAGGTGCCGGAGAGCAAGCGTGAGTTCCTTACCGTGGATGAGATAAAGACCCTTATAGCGACGGAATGTCCGAGGGAGGATGTGAAACGTGCTTATCTTTTCGCCTGCTATTGCGGTCTCAGGCTAAGTGACATTTACGCACTCCGCTGGCGTGACCTGTCCAAAGACGGGGAACAGTGGCGCGCGTCTGTCGTGATGCAGAAAACCACGACCCCGATATTCCTTCCCCTTTCCTCACAGGCGATGAAATGGCTGCCGGAACGTGGCGATGCCCCGGATGACGGCAAGGTGTTTGACGGGCTGATTGCCGAACCGAACATAAACAAGGTGCTGGCAAAGTGGGTGAAGGCGGCTGGTATCACCAAGAAAATCACCTACCATACGTCGAGGCACAGCTTCGCAACGATGATGCTGACACTGGGCGCAGACCTTTATACCACGAGCAAGCTGCTCGGCCACTCCAACGTAAAAACGACCCAGATATACGCGAAGATTGTTGACAGCAAGAAGGTCGAAGCCGTAAATCTTGTTG
>QRFC01002057.1_pt1 | contig 15459 bp, 8 predicted proteins | sample 1861061 | NCBI WGS metagenome assembly QRFC01 (sample SAMN09711282, study PRJNA482702) | Human gut metagenome, whole genome shotgun sequencing project.
TTGACAAGGACGGCACACTGCTTTGCTACGAAGAGTTCTGGGTTCCTGTGGCAAGGGGAGCAATTGAGGGTCTGCTAAAAACTCATCATCTCTCTTTGCAGCTTACTCAAACACTGCTTGATGCCATGGGGTGTGACGGCGGTGAGCGCCTATGCGGCAATGAGCTATGCTGTCTATACCTTTGACTATATCTTCCAGGGAATGTGTGATGGCATTCAGCCGATTATCAGCTATTGCAGAGGAGCGGGAGACAGCGCACAGGAGAGGCGGGCGGTCACAAGCGCAGGGTGGATGCTGGAATGCTTTTCGATGGTTTGTATCCTCCTGACCCCGGCGCTCATCCGATTTTTCCCCGGAGTTTTGGGCGTATCTGAGGATGCCAAGGCGATGATGCGCCGAGGGTTTCTTTTTTGTGCAGTTTCTTATCCCTTGAAGGCAGCGGTCAAGTTCCTTTGCTTCTATATACTACGCCACAGGAAAACGGGGGACTTTCCAACCTTTTGGCCTACCTTGACCCCTTGGTGTTTACCCCGTTGTTTTTGTGGCTGTTAAGCAGGCTCTGGAGGGTAGATGGAGTATGTGGGCATCTTTACCCGCGGTGCAGATGGCGTTAACCCTGATTGGAGGCGCAATTTTGCTAAAAAACTACAAATTTACCAAAGAAAATTGAAAAAGCGGAATATTATATATTCATTGGTGGAAATTTGAGCATTTACTTCCCTGTAACGCCATGATATAATAATTTTGGAATGAAATATCAAGATTGTTAAGGAGAGGTTGCTATGAAAAAGATGAGAATATTGGCACTGACCCTTGCCCTTTTCACGATGGGAACGGGCGTGTCGGCCGCTCCCATGGGGATGAACACTCACTGGGGACAAGGTTTTAGCGCAAGCAGTTATCTGCCCATGCTGGAGGAACTGGAAGTGGAGTATATTCGTGACGGCCAGGACTGGGGTGCGGTAGAAAGAACTCCGGGGAATTATATCACACAAGGTGCGGATGACCTGATTAACGCCGCCCATGCAGCGGGGAAAAAGGTCATCTGGGTGTTGGGATTCGGCAATGCGATTTATGACGGCTGTAACGGCACAAACAGCAGTGACCATGATTCAAACAAGCATAATGTTGAGAACTATGTGATGCCGACGGGGACTACCTATCTGGCGGGTTGGGAAAATTATGTGAAATTTGTTGCCAACAGATACAAAGGCAAGATTGATGTCTTTGAGGTATGGAACGAACCTTGGACATACCGGTTTAATGATGGAATCAAAGGAACTGCTGGCACTTATGTGGAGCTTGTGCGGGTCACCAAGGCGGCGTTGGCATCGGTTGGCTCAGATGCCAAGGTTATGGCAGGAGCCGTTACCAACGAATATAGCTTCAGATGGGGATTGACTACGCATGACTATTTCACAGCAATGTTAAACGCCGGGGTGACAGAATATGCAGATATTATCTCTGTTCATTTGTATACTCAGAAATATGCGGATAGTGAAAATCATAAGTGTACTTATACCCAGGTACAAAAAACGCCAGAGATTGCTTACAGAGATTGGCTGAATCACTATGAAGGTATGCTGGACGCCAAAGGATACACCGGGCAGCTCTGGCTGACCGAGGCCGGTTGGTACGAGGGCGCGACCTCCAATGCAGTAACCAAAGAGATGCAGGCAGCCTATACCATTCGCCAAAAGGTTATCTGGGATGCCTATCTAAAGGACAATAACCGAACCGGTGAGTACATTCACTACCAGTTAAAGGATAACTACACGACTTCAGCCGATGCACAGAGAAACAATCTGTTTGGTTTGGTCACCTTTGATGGTGTAAAGAAGCCGGCTTATTGGGCGGCGAAAGCCTATAACACCCTGGTGGGTGACATGGAGTTTGCAAGTCTTTCCACCAGCCCTACCCAGGTTTATAAAGCTACCTATACCAAGGCAAACGGAGAGGCAGCAAATGTTATCTGGAAACCGGACGGCACAACCAGTCAGACCTTGACTCTGGAAAAGGAAATTACCAATATCTATGACTATCAGGGCAACCTGATAGACTCTGCGCGTTTGGCAGAGGGCACCGTTACGGTTACGGTTGGGTCGAACCCCATCTTTGTCAAGGGCGTGTCTGACGGAAGCAAAATCAACGGAAGCGCTCTTGTGGTTTATGATGCGGCAACCGGACAGATGACGGTCAGCGGTACGATGACAGGATACCAGGATGGGGAGAATGCGTCGGTGATTCTTTATAACAAACTGGCAAAAACCGATGCCATGGACGCTTCTTATATTGCTTATCTGGGACAAACTGCTCTGCAGGCGGGCGGATTTACCCACAGTTTTCAGATTCCTGCAAGCCATAACGGTGCTTATACCCTGGCGTTGGGTGCAACCAATAGCCTGACACCCCAGATGCAAACCTTGGATATTTACGGAAATCAAGGGTGCGTGGCAGAGCTTACCTTATCTGACCTCACCGCCATGAGTGCAACTGTTGCGATAAGAAACTACGGAGTTGCTCCCATCAAACCGGTTCTGTTCCTTTGCCAATATGATAAGGACGGCAATCTTCTGGAAGCATCGATGGATAGCAAAACCGTCTCTGCCAAGGCAGGGGATAGCGCAGGGACAAATACCTTGACAGCAACCGGAACCAAGCATACAAAAACCAAGACGGTACGGGCGTTTGTATGGGACGGCATCAGTTCTATGCAACCGATTTCCAAGCCGATAATTCTTCAATAGTAAAAATATATAAACGAGGTGATTGGATTTGAAATTCAAAAAAATCATTTCCTGTCTGCTTGTTGCCTGTCTGCTGTTGCCTGTCATTGGCGTAGCGGCAGAGGAGGTGCAAGAAGAGAAAAAGGTAGCCGAAGTTTACTTTGACGGGAAAAGCCAGGATAAAAATATCCAGGAAATCTTTTTTTCCGGTGTTCCTACCTATCAATCCTTTGACGGGGTCAAAGCATTGAATCTTGGACAGGGCGACCAGGGGTACTACGCTTATATCAATGTCAATAATAAGCTATTCTCCAGGGAACTGCCTACCCCTGTTGCAGTAACTGTTCGGTACAGGGATGTGGGAAAAGGGTATTTCACCCTGCGTTATACCACGACCACGGCAACCTATGTAGAACCCAATGAAAAGGTGGAGATGAAGAACACCGGCGAGTGGAAGGAATATACCTTCCGCCTTGACGACTGTTGTTTTCGGGATGCCAGCGGCGGTTGTGATTTGATGCTTGCCGCATGGTCCAACAACTGGGGTGCGTCGGCAGAGCCTATTTTTATCCAATGGGCAAAAATTGAAAAATGCTTCCCCAAAGAGCCGATGACCTTCTCCTTGAAATCCGAGAAAATTGGTAACATCTTTGATGATAACGACGCCAAGGTGGTAACACCCACCTATCTGAACATCAGTGAGGTTCCCTTGCGGGTGAAATCGGTCTATGAGGTGAAGGATTATAACAATACGGTGCTAAAATCCGGAGAAACCGAGTCGGTTGAGGTTCTTCCCAGTGAAACCGTTTCCGGGAAAGCCATTGATGTGGGGGATGTGGCAAAGAAGTTCGGATGCTATCATATCTCTTTGAAAAATGTGTCAGAGGGGATGATAGACGGGAAGCTTCAGACCATCGAATCTCAGGTCGTGGATTACAATTTCTCGATTGCCAATCTTCTGGATAAGGATGAGCCAAGCAACCATCTCATCAAGATGAATACCCACTGGAGCTACTTTGACCCGTACTATATACCGGAATATGATATGCCCCTGATGGTGCAGGCGGGTATCTCCGGTGCCAGAGACGCAATACAATGGCAGGCGATTGAAAGACAGGCGGGAGAATTCAACTCGGACAGATTTGACCGGTTCCTGGATTTGGCAAAGGAGTATGATTTGGATATTCAGGTGCAGTTCTGTTTCTCTAATACCTTGTACTTTGACGGAACAGCCCACCAGATTCCGGATCCCAACAATAAGATTCAAATGGATGCCTTTAAGCGTTATGTGGACTTCTTGACCAAGAAGTATAAGGATCAGATTTATTACTGGGAATTTTGGAATGAACCGAACCTGACATTGTTTAATGACCATGGACGGAGTGGTGCAGAGTATGCGGCGGTTGCCAAGGAAATTTATCCTATCGTCAAGAAAAATGATCCGGATTCCTCCTTTGGAGTGTTCTCTACCGCACAGATTCCCATGGACTTTATCGGCGATGCAGTCGATGCAGGGATTTTGGAATACACCGATTGTGTCACTCTGCACCCCTATGACTGGGAGGCAAGAGGAAAGGGCGCAGACTACCACTTTAGAAACGAATTTTATCGGCAAAGAATGACGGAATTTAAGGAATATATGACCGAACATGATGCCGACGACATGGAAATACTGGTTGATGAGATTGGTGTTTCCACCACACTCAGCAACAGATGGGGGTCTAGGATTAACCAGGCGGCAATCATTGCACAGGAAGCACTCCTTACCCTGGGAGATAACCTTGCCGATGCACTCTATTTCTATGAATGGGCATCTGACTCCTTAAACCAGGACGACCAGGAGGCAAACTGGGGATTTGTGGAATGCTCGCTTGCCCCGGTGCCCTTTGCAGCAAAGCCGAATTATTTGATGCTGACAAACTTCAATAAATATCTTACAAATGCAGAAACCATTGACAAGATTGTTAAGGACGATGCCAGTATCTATCGCTTTCGCCGTGCAAATGGGGAACAGATAATTGCATTCTGGGATGAAAAGGATGCAGAGACTTTTGCTGTGGATCTGGGTGTCAACAAGATCAAGACCATGGATTTGTATGGCAACATTACCGGGGAGCTCCAATCCGAAAACGGGGTGTATGACCTTCATGCAACCTTTGAACCCATGTACCTGTTGGGGAGCTTTACCAAGCTTGAGGAGGCAGAGCCCACCGTCACCATTACCGACGGCAGACAGTATGCCGCCAATGATGACTATGTGACCTTTACTTTGATGGATGAGAAAAAGCGCGACAATCTGGTTGTCACCGCAGAATCCACCGAGAAGCTGGAGGTGGTAGAAACCTCCTATCGGGGCGATGGTGTTTGGGATGTCAAGGTACATACCTCTACCGATGCGGTCAAGGATAATGAGATTATCCTGATTGCCCAGGATGGAGATAAGTGTGTCCTTTATACCAAATGCCATGTGATTATTCAAGAACCCTTTGCGGTAAACGCCCAGGTGGTAAAACAGTCAGAGCAAAGCCCGACCCGGTATCAGGCACAGGTGAATATTACCAACACCACCAATTCCTCGAATATCACCGGTGAGGTCACGGCGGACTTTACCGAATTCGGCGGAACGCTGGAGCAACGGCAGTTTAAGAATGTGAAGCCGGGGCAAACCGTTTCGGTTTACCTAAATCTGCCGGAGCAGATTGTTAAGAGAACCCTGAATGCGACCGGAGAAGTCAAGCTGAGCTACGGATATACCACCCCGGTGAACTTCAATCTTTCTGTCACCAACGTAGGCTATGCCAAGGGCACTGCCAACCTAACCGGTCCTATCGACTATACCTGGTGGAACGGCGGCGATTGGTTTGCAGCTGATGACAATTATGCAGCTAAGTATTTCAAGGATTGGGGCGGGAAAGCAGATTCTTCCTTCCTGGCAACCTGTAAATGGGATGAAGAAAACTTCTATATGTTGATGATTGCCCAGGACGATGTATTCTTCCAGGAGCGTTCCGGTCAGTATATGTGGCAGGGAGACGGTCTCCAGTTTGACCTTTCTGCTACCACCGAAGATGGGAAAATTACTGCCGAGTATACCGAGTTTGGCGTTGCCAAAACACCGGAAGGAATGCAGGTTTATCGGTATAACAGCCAGGATATGTATAACAGCGGCACAGCCGGACTTCCCACCAGTATCGTTGTGGAAAACGCAGAATCTACCATGGAGCAAATCAACGGCGAATATGTCTACCGCATTCGTATTCCCTGGACCGAAATCTTCGGAGCAGAGGCTGCAGTACATGAAAATGATATTTATGGCTTTTCGGTGATTCTCAATGACAATGACGGCGACGGAAGATATTGGATGGAATATACCAGCGGCGTGGGTAAGACCAAGGACACCCAGCTCTTTGGTAAGATTACCTTAATCAAGTAAAAAAATAGTTCAGGATATAAAATTTATTTTAAAAGGAGACGAAAACAATGAAAAAATTCGTAACTTTAGTTCTTGCCTTGGCAATGCTTGTAAGTATGTTTACTCTGCCGGCTATGGCAGCTGATGAAATTCTGCTTCGTGCAGATTATGACACATATGATGCAGTGTTTATCAATGCAAATCAGTATGGCGCTGGTAAAAAAGTAGAAAATGACGCTCTGTTCGGAAGCAATGCTGCATCCTGGCATTCCTGGTCCAACACCCCGATTGGCGCACACAGCTTTACCAAACAAACAGAGGGACTTTTAGACATTTCCTTTGACTTTTATGTAACCGATTTGAACAAAAAGAGATATTTTGTTTTGAATGATTGGGAAACCGTGAAAAAGGATACCACAAGCAGTGCAAAAGACCTGCATGAATATCTGAACCTTTTGAAAATCGGTGTAGACGGCAGTGCTACCTTGGTAGAGGATGCTGATACTGTTACTCCCAAAATTGCCCCGGCAGGGTCTATTGTTGCGAGAACCGTATACAGCTACACCTGTCAGGTGGATTTGACCAACAAGACTATTACAACAGATTTGAGAAACAAGGCTACCGGCACGCGTGTTGGTAATTATGTAAAGACAGAAGCACTTTACCCGTCTACCCGTAACCTGAGTGACTGGGCAAATACCTCGGATGGATTTGACCGTTTTGGTGTGTACACCTACGAAGACGGGTATCATGTATACACCGATAATCTGTTGATTAAGAAAACCACAGAACCTATGGTTGACAATATTCCTGCGGCAACGCCTGACCCCAGTGTTATCTTGAGTGCAAACTATGAAACCGCAGAGACATCGCCTGCATTCAACAACACAACCTATGGTAAAGGTGAGGTGGTGGCAAACGATGCTATTTTAGGGGGCAATGTATCTAAGTGGCATTCCTGGTCCTACACCCCGGTTGGTTCTCACAGCTTCACCAAACAGACAAACGGTGTGATTGATATCTCCTTTGATTTCTATGTAACAACCTTGAATAAGAAGATTTACTTTACCTTGAGTGACTGGGCGGTTGTACAAAAACCCAGCTCCAGCGACGCAACCGACCTTAATGAATATCTGAACCTTTTAAAGATTGGTACAGACGGCAGTGCTACCTTGTTGGAGGATGATGATTCTGTTGCTCCCAAGCTTGCAACCGCAGGTTCTGTTGCAGTAAACACCGCATACAGCTATAGCGCAAGACTGGATTTGACCAACAAGAGTATCAAAGCCGTGTTGAAGAACAGAAGCAATAGCGCAGTTGTGGGTGAAGAGGTAACCATTACAGAGATTCCTGCCTCTGTTCGCAAACTGGGCGATTGGCCTGAAACCTCTACCGGATTTGACCGGATCGGTGTATTCTCCTATCAGAATGGATGGCCGGTATTCATGGACAATATTTTGATTAAGTCCGTGACCGAAGAAACACCCGGAGGAACCTTTGAAGCTTCGGTAACCTATGGAAACAACAAGCTGACCTTTTCATACACCAATGGTACCGGTGCTGCAGTAACCCCGTTGATTCTGGTTGCAAACTATAAAGCAAACGGTGAAATGGTCAATGTAGATATTATCACGAATGAAAGCTTTGCAACAGCTGCGACCGAGACTACCAAAGAGGTTGTTTATACCAAGAGTGTTGATTCCAATGTGACAAAGAGCGTCGTTCTTATGTGGGACAGCTTTACTTCTTTGAGACCTTTGATGGATGCAACCCAGATCTAAGCAACCAACCACAGGGGCATGAAAATTCATGACCCTGCCCTATCGACAAAAGAATTGAGCGAAAACAAGGAGATTAAGAATGAAAATTAAGGAATTATTTGCCCTCCTGATTGTTGCAGCAATGATGGTTACCATCTTGCCCTTGGGCGTATTTGCTGCTGCGGATGGACTGGAAATCTTTTACCATGATTTTGAAGAAAACACCGATGGCTGGACCGCACATGGTGGTTCTAATGCATCGGACGGGGTTTTCCATATTAAGGATTATACCTGGCCGGAGTTTAAGTTCCCTGTACTGCAAATGGGCGCAGTTTACCGCCTGTCCTATCGGGTGAAGGCGGAGGACAAAAAACAGTCGCCGGCGGTTTCTAATATATTAAAGTTTTGTGATTCATCAAGCTGGGGAAACATTCTTTTGGGATGTTATCAGCCCGGCGTAGGGTTTGGCTTTGATATGAGCAGCGGCATGAATGCCTCTAATGCCTATACTGCCGATGACGCTAAGGCACTTGGCAGATGGTACACCATGGAGATTGAATTCTATGAAGATACCGCCACGGCATATCGGAACTATACCTTAAAGGATGATACCGGCAGGGTGCTGACCACCGTGGAAACTGACAAACGCACATTGGCAATTTCCAATGCCAATGTGGCTCTTTACAACCAGAATGCAGGTGTTATCATTGATGTGGATGATATCCTTTTGGAACGGGTGTACAAAGCACCGGTATTGAATGAGAGCGCCATTACGATTACCTCTATGGGACAGGTGCAATCGGTCTTTTCAGATGTTGACCCGGCGGTAGACAGTATTGTCATCAATTTTGGCACCGAGATGGACCCGGCTACGGTTACTGCGGACAGCGTTTGCTTGAAGGATGCAACCGGCAACAAGGTGCCGGCACTGATTAGTAAGACCGAAAAGACTGCAACCCTGACCCCCAACGCTTGCTTGGAGGCAGGGGTGGATTACACCCTCTTTTTTGCAAAGACCGTTGCCAATGTTTTGGGGCTTACAGTAGGGGAAAGCGATGTGACCTTCCCGATACACACCAATCAGGGGCGGATTTCTGCAGCGGTTGGAACGCCCGCAGATGAAGGCACCAATTTGAACATTCCCATTACTTATACCAACAGTACCAAGGCAGATGTAAACCCCGGTATTATTGTTGCATATCTGGGAGCCAATAACAAACTGTTAGGGATTGATGTGGCAAATGGGAATCCCATGACCAAGTATACCAAAAACGGAACCCTGACATATTCCCACCTGAAGCAGACTCACGCAGATGTAGTGGCAACCCAGGTTATGGTATGGGATAGCTTAACCACAAGACGCCCTGCAACCGGTAACGAATTTTTTAATGTTTCTAACGAAGGAGAGACAACCTTCACCTACAAGGATGGTAACATTGCCGGGACTTTGGTGCTGGAAGGAAGCGGAGCTCTGGCGGGAGATACTTATAGCGTATTGGTATTAAAGGGGGCAAACGCGCCCGGCACAAACCTGGCACCCGGCGTTGGCGTTTATGATGCAGCAACAGGAACCGGCGAGGTTGCTTTTGTAGGTGAAATGGTTGCAAGCAGCAATAAAACTTTTACCACCACCTTTATGCTCCCGGCTTCTGGTACTTATAGTATGTATCTTGTTTCCAAGAACAACAAGAATGAGGTATGGAATCAACAGGTAGAATATGTGGATGCCACCGAGTATCAAGGAGTAGCAAACCAACTCAATGCTCAGGCAAACCTGCTCAAGGACGCAGATGAAACCAATGACGAGGCTGCCCGCAGTGCGTTTAAACAGTTGGTGAAGGATAATCTGTTTATCCTTGGGTTTGACAAGAATTTACTTCCCAATGTATCGGTAGATGCGGCTGCAGATATTTTCTGTAACCAAACAATAGAAACTCCGGTGGAACAGGCGGATAAAATCGCCAATGTAACCGCTTGGAAAACCTGTCAGCTGATTTCGTTGCTGAATGGTAAAGCCATTGACGATGCAACCGTGTATCTGAATGAGATTGCGGCTACAAACAGTCTAGCAAGCTATTACAATAAATACCTTACCGATGCTCCTGCCAAACAGTTTATGACAGAAATCATGAGCGGTAACAATCTGGCGGATATTGCAGCGCTTGAGCAAGCAGTCAGCGAGGCGATTGTGCTTACCGTGGTAAAATATCCCGACGGATATATGAATATGAAAACACTGCTGCAGGATGCTGCCGGCATTACCGGGATTTCTGTTGTTACCGATTTGAACGGGGTTTATCAAAGACTTGCCGGCGTCACCTTTGCCAATATACAGGCACTTGTTGACCGGTATTGTGCACTTGTGGCAGAAGAATCCAATCCTCAGCCTCAGCCTGGTGGCTTTAGCGGCGGCGGAGGTGGCGGAGTCTCCTATAACAATAAAACTGAGGATGACCGTCCGGTTACCATTACTCCCACAGTGCAGACGGAGAAGGCAGAGCCGGTTACCATGAAATTCACCGATTTGGACACCGTGATGTGGGCATACGAGGCAATTTCTTTCCTTTCTGACAAGGGAATCATCAACGGGGTAAGCGAGACCAGCTTTGACCCGGAGGAAGCAGTCAAGAGAGAGGAATTTGTCAAGATGGTGCTTCTGGCATTGGGACTGGATGGCTCGGCTATTAACAAGTTCACTGACGTAGACTCCAATGCCTGGTATGCAAACTTTGTTGCCTATGCCAATGCTTTGGGGATTGTCAACGGCAGAGGGGATCATACCTTTGGCGTGGGTGAGAGTATTCAGCGGCAGGATATGGCTGTGATTCTTTGCAATGCTTTGAAGAAAAAGAACATCAACAAGACCGGCGAGGCAGTTTCCTTTGATGACATTGGAGAGGTTGCACCGTATGCGTTGGATGCAGTCAATCTGCTTTCATCCTTGAAGGTGATTAACGGCGACGGCACAGGGAACTTTAACCCCGGGGCAACCGCAACCAGAGCAGAGGCTGCTCAGATGATTTTCGGCATGCTGAAGATTTTAGGATAAAGGAGGTATTTTAAGTGAGAAAGTTAATAAGTTTTGTTCTCGCCTTGGTGATGCTTTGTTCTTTGGCGATTGTTATGCCTGCCTCTGCAACAGAAATTGACCGTGAGACAGTGACAGAAAATCTTGAAATGCTCCAGGTTCTGGGAATCGTTCAGGAGGAGTATCACGAAAACAATATCAGCGTGGAACAAAAGGTGACAAGAGCGGAATTCGCAATTTATTTCCACAAATTACTCAATTTGAGTGAGCAAAACAGCGGAACGCTGTATTATAATGATGTTCCCAGAAACCATTATGCCTTTGACGCAATCACCGCTCTTACCGAGCAGGGATATATCAGCGGGGTAGAAGAAAAAACCTTCAGCCCCGATGAGGTTATGGAGAAGGAACACGCAGCCATGGCGTTTATCAAGGCGTTGGGGTATGATATCTATGCAGACCCTGTTGTCAACAACCCACAAAAGGCGTATCGTGATACAGAAATTCTTAATGGAGTTTCCAATGCCACCGAACTTTTGTTGGGCGACTTGATTTTGTTGATGAAAAATGCCCTTCTTGCAAATTGTTTGGAAATCAGCGGAATTATCACCTCAAAGGGTATGAACTATAAAAAGGGAAAGACTCTGCTTTATTACACCCGCGGTATGGATTATGTGTTTAACGGCAGAGTGACCGGCGTCGACGGCACCAGCATCGATGGCAAGAATATGGATGCAAACAAAATGATGATTGGGGAAAAATTATATCTCTTTACTGTGAAAAACGGGATTGATTATCTGGGATATAATGTAAACTTTATTTTTCAAGACAAAACCGGAGATTTGAACGATACCATCATCTGGATGGAGAAGAATACGGCTACTACCAAGGCATTGGAGATTAATGTGGATGAATATGCAAATTATAACAAGGCAAACTCTGTGTTGACCTATTACGGAGACGGAGATTCCAGCCGCAGCGTAACCATCTCCCAAAGCATTTCCTTGGTCTATAATGGTGCTTTTGTAGCCCGGGATATTTCCGAAATCTTTTCCAAACCCAGATATACCTTGACCTTGTTTGATTTAAGCGGGGACAGCGGTTATGAGCTTGCCGTTGTTTGGGCGTACGAAAATCGTTTGGTAACCAGTGTGGATAAGGAAAATCTGATGCTTTATGACAAGCTCACCCAAACACCGCTTTCGCTTAATAGTAACGATTATCAGCATATGGAGATTGTCAATGCGGCAGGGGAAGCTGTGAAGCCGGAGTCGATTCCGCTCAAGAGTGTTGCTAGCACTTATCTTTCCAAGGACAAACAATATCTAAAGATTGTGATTTCCACCGAGACCGTTTCCGGTGCTTACAACGGAAGTGACGGGAAGTCGAAGATCAAGGTAAACAACAAGCCTTATTTCTTCTATGATGCAAGCCTTGTCTATGATTACAAGGGCGTGAAAAAGCTGACCTTGTACCTGGATTGTAAAGGGTATATTGCTCATGCAGAAACCAGCTTTGCCAACGATAATATGTTTGTGGGCTACGCCTACAAAGGTAGAATCGACAAAGGCGCATTTGACGGCGATCTGCATTTTATGGTATTGAACGAAAACGGTGAGATTCAGGAGATTGTGATTCAGGATCAGGTGGTTGTTGACGGAAAACGATATAAGAATATGCAGGAAGCCTATGACAAGATTGCCAAGGATGGAGCCGGCAACATGAAGCCACAAATTATGTGCTTTACCAAGAATGCAGAGGGAAAGGTTACTGCTATTGATATTGCAGATGATAACGGCGGATCCGGGAAGGTGATTATGAAAAATCAGGAAATCCCAAGCGATGGCTCCTATCTGATGCACTTTAAGGATACCATGAATATTATTGGTATGCAGATGCTGATTAACGGCGATACCAAAGTGTTCTATGTGCCCACCGATGCAGAGGTAGCGACTGCAAGGGAGAATGATTTCCAAATTAAGGTGCCTAAGGATGCCGAGGATTTTGCCGGTGCAGTCAGTTATAAGATTACCGCAGATGAAGTGTTTTATGAACAGTATATTATCAGAAAGGGTGCAATGACTGCCACCGCCTTTGTGGACAAAGAGGGTATCTTCCTGGTGGAGGATGTGATTGAAACCATGGACGAAGACGGATTTCCTATTCAGGCTTTGGTGGGAATGCAGCAAGGGAAACGGTTAACCTTGAAAATCGACCCGGATTTGTTTGATCCCAATAAGGATCCCAAGCTCCAGAATATTAAGAGCGGAGATGTTTTGCGGGTTGCTCATAAGAATAATGTATTAGGTAGAGCAGAGATGAAGTATAGCTATGGGTCAAGTACAAGCCTTGCAGAAAATCGTGATGATCCGGTTCATAATGCAAGATTTGTCTCCGGTCATGTGTATTCCAAAAACGGCAATGTGTTTAAGTTGGATTTTGACAATGATGGGAAATGGGATCAGATTGCAGATATGACAGATTATGCAGCCAATATTATGGTATATGACAGCCAGGCGCGGGGAGAAAAAGTGCGCAAGGGTACGGTAGACGATATGAAGACCATCGTAGATGCAGGAACCGGTTCCTTTGTGGTAATGCATACCTATTACATGAGATGTTGGGGCTTGGTCATCTATAAATAACAATACAATAGAATCAGAACGCAGCATTTGCGGCGTTCTGATATCTGTGGCTCAGGAGCGAAAAGATGAAACTGAATGAAATTAACATCCGCGACCCTTTCATTCTGCCCTATGGCGGAAAATATTACATGTATGGAAGTCGAGGCTTTGAGGCAATCGGATTTGATGTTTACATAAGCGAAGATTTAGAGCATTGGAGCAGTCCGGGACCTGTGTTTGAGTATTTTGATGGGTTTTGGGGAACCAAGGAGTTCTGGGCACCGGAGGTTCATGTTTATAACGGAAAATTTTATATGTTTGCGTCATTTAACAGCGAAACCACCACCAGAGGAACACAGGTTTTGGTTGCAGATTCTCCCACAGGACCCTTCCTTGAGCACAGCCGGGAGGCAATTACCCCCAAGGAGGATGAATGTCTGGACGGCACTTTGTATATTGATGAAAAAGGGACGCCTTATATTATTTATTGCCAGGAGTGGATTCAGATTGATGACGGGGCGGTATGTGTTGCAGAGCTTTCCAAGGATTTAAAAACCAGGGTTTCAGAGCCCAGGGTTTTGTGGAAAGGAAGTGCGTCCTGCAAGGAGGGGGAATATTTTCAACCGGGAAAATATATTACCGACGGCCCTTTCATGATTAAGGCGGAAAACGAACTGCTTTGTCTTTGGTCAACCATGATTCATGATACCTATAAAGAAGTGATTTCCCGTTCCGATAATGGCGAAATAGACGGAAATTGGAGAGTGGACGAAAATTTCCTCTATGCAAATGACGGCGGACATGGTATGATATTTAAGACTTTCAACGGCGATTATAAATTTACCTATCATTGTCCCAATATACAAGGGAAAGAACACCCCTGTATCAAAGATATCCGGATGGAGGAGCTTGTGAATAATCATAGGTATCAAAAGGAGTGATTGTTATGAAACCGGGAATTTCTTCCTGTTATTTTGATATGTTGGATGCATACGAAATGGCAAAAACTTTTGTAGAATGTGGGTATGACCAAACCGAAATTAATGAAGAACATTATAAATGCTTTTATCGGGAAAAGGATGTCCGTGCTTATCGTCGCTATATTGATGAACTGGGATTCTTCATTCCCCAGGGACATCTGGTCTATATGAACGAGGGCAACATCACTTCCTATGACAATACCTATGCCGTTGACCGATTGAAGAAAAATCTTGAGGTTTTTTATGAACTGGGGGTCAAAGCTGCGGTCATTCATTATTCCAATTTCGGCACAGATGTGGTTCCGGTGGCAGAATGGTTTGATGTGCGGATCGATGCCCTCAATCAACTGATTGCGTTTATCAAGGATACCGATATGGTAATCTGTCTGGAAAATCTGAGCCGGATTCATGATCTGGATGCGGGACATCTGCTGAAGATGTGTAAAGCGGTGGACGACCCCTCTCATATCGGCATCTGTTTGGACACCGGGCATTTGAATATTTCCCAACGCGGGAACCAATACGATTTTATAATGCAGGCAGGCGATCGGCTCAAAGCCATGCATGTCCATGATAATCGGGGGGAGTTCGGCGGAATGATTGGACTTCCCTGTGACCTTCACAGTATGCCATTTGACGGCGGAAATGTGGATTTTGACGCGGTGCGCCGCGGCGTGAAGGAAATTAACTACCAAGGCTTATTCAGCTATGAACTGGGCAATGCCGAAGTTCCTCTGGAAATCAAAAAAATTCAAGCAAAGTATCTTCTTGAGGTTTATAATACTTACTTTGCATTTTAAAAAAATCCCCGAAACGAAAGTTTCGGGGATTCAGATTACTGACAAACCCACCATTTTCAGGTGGGTTTTTGTCATACATATTAAATTTTTAATCTTTGTCGATAAAAAGTGCAAATCCCTCCTCCAAAG
>QRFC01002078.1_pt1 | contig 15355 bp, 20 predicted proteins | sample 1861061 | NCBI WGS metagenome assembly QRFC01 (sample SAMN09711282, study PRJNA482702) | Human gut metagenome, whole genome shotgun sequencing project.
AAACGGATGGTCTCGACCATTCGTCTGGATTTGCTGGAACTTTTCGGCAAGTCCTATATCCTCGACCACATCAAAAAAGAAATCAGAAACCACGATGAAATTCAATTCTACCGCGATTGCGTAGCAGATGCCGTTGGCGGTCTTGCGGGAGCTAACGCTCTTTATTCCTATGTTGCTTCGTATACATTCCCGCTTTATGTAAAGCAGATCGACAAGCGGTCTGCGGCGGAGATCACGGAAGAAAACAGCAAGGCTCTTAAAGAGCTGTGCGGAGGGGGTGATGGAACCTGAAACTTTTTGAATTGAGCGCCACCCTCGGGCTGGACGACAGCGCCTACCGGCAGGGCATCCAGAATGTGCAATCTGAGACAAAAAAGACCGTTTCTTCGCTGTCAGGAGAGTACAGCAAAGCCGCAAAGGCCGTAGTAGAGCTGACCAGACGTTACAACGAATCGGTGGGCAAAACCGGCAAAGCGTCCTCTGAGACCAAAAATCTCAAGACCATGTTGGCGCAGGCAGAAGCGCAGCTCAAGGCAACTGCCTCTGCCCTCCGCTCCGCAAACAACGGTATGGACGATTTTGGCGGGTCGGCAAAGACGTCCGGAGAATCCCTTGCCGGAGCCATGACAAAAGCAAACCTTCTGTCAGGCGTTCTTCAAGGACTTGCCTCTGCTGCGCTCAGCGCCGCAGAGGGGTTCATCTCTTCCGGCATCGAGTACAACGCCCAGATCGAGAAATACACCACCGGCTTTACCAATATGCTGGGCAGCGCGGAAGCTGCCCAGCAGGTCATGAGCCAGATTCAGGAAGACGCGGCAAAAACCCCGTTTGATGTCGAGTCCCTGACAAAGGCGAACCAGTACCTGATCTCTGCAGGCGAGAACGCTTCCTATGCCCGCAGTACCATCATGGCACTGGGTGACGCAGTCTCTGCGACAGGTGGCGGAAACGACGAGCTGAACCGCATGTCCCAGAACCTGCAGCAGATCGCCAACACCGGCAAGGCTACAACGGCCGATATCAAGCAGTTTGCTTATGCCGGCATCGACGTGTACGGCATTCTGGCCGACTACACAGGCAAATCCACCACCGAAGTGCAGAACATGACCATCAGTTATGACCTGCTGTCTCAGGCTCTTATCGCAGCCAGCGAAGAGGGCGGGCGCTACTACGGTGCTATGGAGACACAGAGCCAGACCATGAATGGCCGCGTGTCTACTCTGAAGGACAATGTAAAGCAGCTGGCGGGATTGCTGACAGGCGATTTATCCAGCGGCGTCGGCGTTGTAATCGGCAATCTGAACGACATGCTCGTCGCAGCACAGGAAGCCTACAAAACCGACGGGTGGCTTGGCCTGGCTGGGGCGATTACTGGTCTGAGCGGCCCGATCACAAGCATCAAGAACAAATTTGTTGAGCTTGGCAATGCTGCGGTGACTGCTTTAGACAAGTCTAGCTATTGGCTGAACAAGGCGCTTGGAAAAGACGCTTATGCAGACTACACAAGCTATGACGATTACCGGACAGATACCCAAAAGCAGAATAACCGAAACCGCCTTCGGCAAAACGCCCTGAACGGCACAAGCGTCAGTAATAAGAGCTGGTCTGAACGTCAGGCAGAGCTTGCTGCAGCAATCGGTGACGGTGGAAGCAGCGTCACCACAAGCCCGTCCGGCACAACCAAGAAAAAATCCACAGGTAAAAAATCCACCACCGAAACGGTCATTTCGTCCATCTCCAGCACTGCCACGACCACCGCACAGAACGAGCTGGGCACTGTAACCACTAGCATCCAGACTCTTACCGAGAAGGTAAAGGACAGCTCCGGCAAAATCAAAGACCGCATCACCGAGACCACCACCACGACCGGCAAGGAGATGGTGAACGGTGTTGCCACGACCTTTAAGCAGGTCGAGACCAAGGTCAACGGCACGGTCACAAAGGTCACAAAGACCTATGACGACATGTCTAAAACGCTGCTGGGCACCTTTACCAACGTCTCGGAAACCACCTTTAACGGCATCACCACAAAGGTGCAGCAGGCGGTGGAGAAGTACGCGGACGGCAGCGAGCATATCAAGAAGACCGTCACAGAGACCGGCCAGCGCATCGGCGAGAACGGCGCGGAGACCTACGAGAAGATCATCACCTACATCGACGGAATCGAAGATAAGGTGAACGAGACCTCTACTCTTATCGACAAGAGCGTAAAGGGTACCCAGAGCCGCATTGACCAGCAGCTGAGTGAGGCTTCCGGCCAGCTGGATAAGGGCATTTTCGGGCTGGTAAAAAGCGCCTTTAGTGACGCCAAAAATGGCGACTGGGGCGGTCTCGCTCTGGATTTTGTCAATCTAATCTGGGGCGAAGTGTCGCAGGATCAGCGTGACGTGATCTCTAAGTGGCTTGCGGACGCGCTGACCGCAGTCAATGAGGGCTACTTCAGCGGCGGCATTGGCAAGGCGCTGGGGTCTATCCAGAGCATTTTTACAAACGGCATTACTGCCGGAGTGGATGGTGCCACTACGTCTGTAAAGGCGTTCTCTGAGATCGTGCAGGGCCTTGCGAGCTCTGGCGGCGTTGGCGGCGCACTTGGAAGCATTGTGCAGGGTTTTTCTGGTATGGCTGGCGGCATCACGTCCGCGCTTGGAACTGTGGCGTCGTTCATCTCTGCAAACCCAGTCCTTGGCGTCATTCTCGGCGTTGGCGCTGTGGGTGCTGTAGCTGGCGGCATCGGGCTTGCGCTGTGGGCCAAAAACAAAAAGAGCAAAGACCCGGTCAATAATTACAAGAGCCCGTTTGACGATGTGGGCGTGTACGACAGCCTGAACGAGTTTTCTACGCGGTCTGCGATTCAGTACCGCGTGATCGGACAGAGCAGCCCCGCAGACAAGCAGACCAGCATTCTGGAGCGCATCGAGGAGCTTCTGGACGAGCATCTGCCTGCCATTGGCACCGGTCAGGTGGTCATGGATTCCGGCGAGCTGGTGGGCGTTATTTCGCCCAGGATGGCACAAAATGTTGACGCTCGCATCGGTGTGACCGTGACGAGGAAAGCGAGGGGCGTATAATGGCAAAATTGCAAGGCGCAAAAATCGGCGATTATCATACCCTCACGGACTGGGGTCTGTACCTCAAAGTGGGCAGCCCGAAGATCAGCAGCGCGGAGGTGGACGAGTACCTAGTACAGGTGCCAGGCTCTGATACCCTGCTCAACCTGACCAGTTCTTTGGACGGCAGGCCACACTACAAAAAGCGCACCATTACCATGGAGCTGCTGTGCAGGGCGCCCAAAAAAACCTGGCCGACCCTTTACAGCCGGATCGCAAACGCCATCCACGGGAAATGGCTCCAGTGTAAATTCGACAATGACCCCAGTTTTTACTGGGAGGGCTTGTGGAGCGTGTCCATGACGCGCGACCGGCTTTCCAGTGCGTTCACCATCACAGGCACCTGCAGCCCCTTCAAGCGCAGTGTATACGACGGCTCTGATGACTGGCTGTGGGATGACCTTGTATTTGATACGGCGATCATCCGCAATTATACGGATATCCAGCTCAAAGCCAACGAGGACATCACCGTAACTGTCACCGGCGCACCAAGAGCAGCTGGCATCTACTTCAAGCGCAGCGAGGACGCTGCCGACATTGCGGTGTCCCTCAATGGCCTTGAGGTTGGCATCCTTGCAAAGTCTACAGAGTGGCAGTACATTGAGGGCTTGCATATGCCGGATGGCGTTGTAGGTACTCTCATCTTTGCGGCGTCTGCGGATTGCAGCATCAGCATCCGATATCTGGGGGGCAGCTTATGAGCTATAAAGTTTATGCGGGCGTCCAGACCGGCGTTGACGTGTGGAAGACAAAGACCTGCATTTACGACCCAACGGACTACACGGACACAAAAAAGCTCATCAGTCCAACTCTGACACGGGAGGTGAGCAAGGCCGGCAGCTTGGAATTCACCCTGCCGCTTGGCAATGTGGCCCACTCAGCTTTGCAAAAAATGCGCACGACCGTGTCCGTAGAACAAGACGGTGTGCGCATCTGGGAGGGCAGGCCCATGAGCCATGAGCAGGATTTTAAGCTGCTGCAAAAAGTCTTTTGCGAGGGAGAACTTGCTTATCTCAACGACAGCTCTGTTGCGCCGTACACGGCCAAAGACGTGACGATAAAGCAGTTTCTTGCGTTTCTGCTGGAAAACCACACCGGCATGGTGGACGCATACAAGTCGTTTGTCTGCGGAAATGTTGGCTTTCCGAGCACCAGCGTGGTGGTGCCAGAGCTGCATAATTGCGTGATGAAACTGGAACACATGGCGGGTACTCCGGATAGTGACGGCGATTACAGGTATGAATATGGACTTTATACCTCGTCCGGCGTACAGCTTGTAAGCCAATATGAAGTCGGCTACTCGGATGATGACACGGCCCCGGATCCATCTGCGTACAGCTGGACGCTGAATGAAAAGCATGCAGATTCTTCCATAAACGGGCATATCTGGCGCACTGGAAACGGCCTTTTTTCCGTGAGCGTAAACGTGGCTTTATCCTTGGATGGGGACGGCCAGACGCACGAAGCCACGCAAAGAACGGTTACGCCGGATATCACATGCGCCACGCACTCAAAATCCCTTCCGCCTGAGACGGAATACGATCTCAAAGACACGGTCTCGAAAAATTGGAAAATCGAAAAGCAGGGAGACGGCTATGCCGTCTTGTTCAACGGTGCAGCCCTGCCGGATTCTTCCGTGGTCCGTTACGATTCTGCGCCACGGTACACCTTTGGCGATGGACGAAATTTTGGCGTTACATGGGATGTCATCCAAAATGAGCTTGTGGATGTATACGGCGGTTATCTGATCGTCCGGCACGAAAACGGGGCCCGGTATCTGGACTACGTCCAGGAAGTGCAGGAGAAAAATGGGCAGCCCATCGCATTCGGCACAAACCTGCTCGACCTGAGCAGCTACGTCAAAGCAGAGGATATCGTCACCCGCGTCATTGCCGTCGGAAAAAAGAAATCCGGCTGGTTTTTGTGGGAGAAAACCAACACCATCACGGCAACCGCTAACGACGCCACCGCGCAAAAGCTGTTTGGCATCATCGCGCGGGTCATTGTGCAGGACGGAACCGAAAACACAACGCAGTCGCTTCTGGATGCCGCAAACGCGGAGCTGTCCAAAAACTTGCGTTACCTTGACGGAATCACGGTAAAGGCTGTGGACCTCAAGGATGCCGGTGTGGATATCGCCCGCCTTGGCTTTGGCAAGATGACACACATCTACTCCAACCCGCACGGGGTGAACACCTGGCTTTTGTGCTCTAAGATTGTGGAGCCTTTGGACGCGCCGGACAAAAAAGAATTCACGCTGGGCATTGATTTCTCCAGCGTCAGCGACTTGCAGGCCCTGAGCGCACGAAAAGCCAGTGACGCCTATGACCTGAGCCGCTCGCTGAAGGGCTATGCATCCGCAAAGGGGTGATAAATTGGATAAGACATTTGACGAAGCAATTTCCGAAGTCCGCAATGCAGAACGCGGCGTGGAAGTACGGGAAGCCCTTGCACAGGGCTTTGAGTATGTGAAGCAGTATGGCGAGGCTGTTATCGCGCGGCAGGAAGAAGCTGTTCAGAGTGCGGAAACAGCCACAAACGCGGCGGCAACTGCCACAGAACAGGCCACAGCAGCAGCCCAGACAGTCAAAGACGCCACTGCAAAAGCCATAAGCGCAGCGCAAGAGCAGGCAGGTATTTCGGCATCAAAAGCCGAGGAATCTGCTTCCAGTGCCGAAGAAGCAGCGGCCAGTGAAACTGCTGCCGCGTCTAGTGCATCTGCCGCAAAGGCCAGCGAGGAAGCAGCTGCAAAGAGTGCCGCCGACGCAAAGGTTATCGTGTCCACTGACACGACTCTGACCGTATCGGGCGCGCCGGCTGATGCAAAGGCGACCGGCGACGCCCTGGCTCAGAGGTACACCAAGGACCAGGCCGACGCCAAGTTCGGCACGCCGTACACCCTGCCGCCTGCTACGGCAGACCAGCTGGGCGGCGTGAAGGTGGGCGACTATCTGGACATCGCTGCGGACGGCACCCTGAGCGGCAAGACGCTGTATGACACCATCGCGGCCAGTGTGGCGGTCAAGTCGGAGGCGCGGCTGGTGTGGAGCGGAAAAACAACGATTGGGAGGAGAAAAACTGAGACAATTAACGTTCAGGACGGTGTAGATTACGTTAACCTCCGCGTAAACGAAGCTGATTTTAATCTTACCCCTGGTATGACATATGAAGCTCACATTTCTAGCGCGGGAAGTCTCACGGTCACAGTATTATTTTCGGCCGACAAAAAAAGGCTTGAATGTACCCTTACCAATACGCTGAATACTGTATCGGTTGTATTCACCGGCTACCACTACCCCACCTTGGCAGAGCTGCTGACCGAGACGCAGGCCGCCCAGGCGGACACGGACGCCCTGGCGGTAGATCAGGAATACCGCGTCGCCCTGCTGGAACTGGGGATGACCGACGACACCACCACTGACACCACCACATAAGGAGGTAAAAACTATGTTGTATCGTATCTGTAAACGCCTGATCGAGCGCGGACAGACCGCTGGCCTTGCGGAAAAAATTGATGTTTTTTACGCCCTCGGCCGCATCACCGAAGCCGAGTACAAAGAGCTGACCGAGCTGCTGGCCCAGCAGGAGGCCGTCCATAGCACTTAATGCCTACCCTCGAGCCCGGGAGAGCTCCAAGGCCCTGTCTGCCAACTTTACCGTCAGGGAGTTTGCTTGCCGCAGGAGGTACTGGTGGACGGAGAAGGAAATGTGATGGGAGGGTGATTGCAATAAACAACACATTTTTGACCGCACTTTTTAACTTTTTGAGCCGGTTCTTTGCCGCTTTGGCGGAAGAACAGGAAGAACAGGAGGACACAATGGCATCTGTGACTGAGGTGACCGAGTGGACGGGAGCACCGCCCTACCGCTACATCGACGTAAGCCGGTATCAGGGCAGCATTACACTGGAGGGCTGGAAGAAGGTCAAGGCCGCTGGCTATCAGGGCGTCATGCTCAAGACCGTCAGCACAAACCGTAGGCTCTCCAAGCGAGCAGACGGCCTGTACATCGACCCGACCTTTGAAGCAAACTACCGCAACGCAAAGGCGGCAGGTCTGGCGGTGGGCGTGTATTACTACACCTACGCCACCAGCAAGGCAATGGCCGATGCAGAGCTTTCCCTGCTGGCTGACGCCCTGCGTGGCAAGACGCTGGAAATGCCTGTGGCAGTGGACGTGGAGGACAACAAATTCAGGGTTCTTGGCAAGCAGGCGCTGACCGACTTGACAGCCTACGCCCTGAAAAAGGTGGAGGACATGGGCTTTTATGCCCAGCTCTATACCTACACCAGCTTTGCTAAGACGCGCCTGTATATGGGCGGTGCTGCCCTCAGTCCCTACGACGTCTGGCTGGCCGACTACACAGGAAAGACACCTGCCGTGACCTTTGCCTACAATACCCACCAGCACACCAGTAAGGGCAGCGTCCCTGGCATCTCCGGTCACGTTGACCTCGATGTGACCACACGCAACTACCCGAAGATCATCTGTAAGAAGGGCCTGACCCGTCTCCGGGAGGGCAAATGACCGAAAAAGAAGCTCTACTGTGGGTGCTGGGCATCCTGGGCAGCCTGTGCGCTGCGGTCATCACCATCGACAAGGTGCTGGACATCATCCACAAGTACGTCAAAAATGCACAGGCCCCCGACGATGCGCAGAACAAGCGCATTGACACCATTGAAAAGCGACTGGCTGCGGTAGAAACTGTTTCCACGCAGCACGCCGCGGCCCTTAGACGCGATTTGACGCGATTTGACGGCATCGATGAAGAAATGCGTCTTGTCCTTGTTGGCGTGCAGAATCTTCTGGATGCGCAACTATCCGGCAATAACCGCGAAGGTATGCAAAAAAGCAAATCCGATATCAACAACTACCTACTGAAAGGAGTAACAAATCATGGAAGCAATGCTTAACTTTATCCCCGCCCCCGTCGCAATCGTTCTCATCATCGTCGGCTTTGTGGCTCTGGCTGTCGGCGCTATCCGCATGGGCTATAAGCAGCTGGTCAAAGATCTGGCCTATGACCTCGTGTGCAAGGCCGAGGACGGCATCATGGGCAGCGGCCAGGGTGCAAAGAAAAAGAAGCAGGTCTTTGACGCGCTGCGTGCGGCCTGCCCTGCATGGCTGAAGCCTATCATCACGGATGAAGTGCTTGACGCGGTGATTGAAAAGGCCGTGAGCCTGATGAAGAAGGCATTGGCAGAAAAGAAGCCTACCATCAACAAGGAGTAATTTATGATCGAGCTAAGCGTATCTCTCGCATCCAATGGCGTCGTCAAAGTGCCGGGCTATGAGCAGCTGGTGCGCTTTGGCTACACCAAAAACCGGGGCGTGTACCGCCTTGCCGTCACTGCATCCGGCGAGTGGGAAGGGATGATCATCCGCGCATTCTGGCACCTGCCGGGCGGCAATGACCCGGCATCCTCGCTGGTGGTGGACGGTCTGGTGGGCGTGCCTGCCAGCGTGACCGCCCAACCCGGCTCCGGCTGTGTGACCTTCGAGGGCAGCGATGGCACCCGCACGGTGACCAGCGCAGACCTGCGGTATCGTGTCAGTGCCAACAGCGGCACGGAGGACGGCAGCCTGCCGGAGCCCGGCACACCTGCCTGGCAGGAGCTGGTGGGGGCCGTTCACACCGATGCCACCGCCGCAGAGCAAGCCAAGACCGATGCACAGACGGCAGCAGAGCAGGCCGGGGCATCTGCCAAAAAGGCCGGGCAGAGCGCCAAGCAGGCCGCTGACAGCCTGAAAGCGCTCAAAGACGGCATCGCCAACGGCAACTTTAAGGGCGACAAAGGAGACAAAGGCGATCCTGGCCCCATCGGCCCGGCTGGTCCGCAAGGTGAGCAAGGCCCTCAAGGCCCCACGGGTGCTGCGGGTGCCACTGGCCCGCAGGGCGAGACTGGTCCTCGTGGTGAACAGGGTCCGCGTGGCATTCAGGGCGAGCGCGGCCCGCAGGGTGCGCAGGGGTTGCAGGGCGAAAAAGGTGACACTGGGCCACAGGGGCCTAAAGGCGACCCCGGCCCGGCAGGCGCAGACGGCAAAGATGGCACACAAATTGATGATACCACCGTGGGGCCCGACGCATGGAGCAGCAAACACATCGTGGATATGCTCTGCCCGCCGCTGGAAGAGACCGGCAACCCGGTGCAGTGCTACCCTGTGGAAAATTATCCGCTGGGGGTGACTGCCAGCTGGGAACCTGTGCAGGAGGGCAGCGGTGAGCCAAGTCCGGACAACCTCCGGCCTATCCACGGCAGGACGCGGGTAAATGTCGAACGGAGCGGGGAGAATCTGCTGAATAGTGTTCCGGAGCTCCCGATTAGAATTTATAAAAATTCGCCAAGCGTTGTTGTGCGCGGCTGGACGCTGCCCGCTGGGCAATATACCATGGACGTGAGACTTGATGTGATTCCGGGTGGCGAGGCACTTGGAGCAGCACTTATCAAGTATGAACTGGCAAACGGCACAGAGAAATATTTTGTGCCAAGAGCGTCAAACGAAACAAGCGCAACTACCGCGTTTGAAACTGCAATAAAAGCGATTACTGTTGTGAATTATGGCAATATTGATGGGAATATTACCGGAATTTCGCTTGTACCGGGTACTGCCGCAGGAGACTTTGAGCCATACACCGGCCAAACCGCCACCGTGACTCTGCCCCACACCATCTACGGCGGCACGGTGGATGCAGTGACGGGAGAGGGGCAGGAAACGTGGAAAATAGCAACCATTGATGCTAAAAAAATCAAATTCTCATCTGATGGTAATTATAGATTTTGGAATTTGCCGTACCACACAGCAGATGGTGCAACTGGCGCATCTAAAATTATATGCAGCCATTTCATTTCCTCTACATTTTCATTAAATGAACCATATGCGTTCTTTTTTACGCAGCCAAACCGTTTGCAGAACTTGTTCTCAAGTGTAGATGAGCTGAATGATTATTGTGCTGCACAATATGCCGCAGGAACGCCTGTGCAGATTGTGTATCAGTCGCTGAAAGAGCCTGTGCCTTTTACAGCCACCGGAGCGCAGCCTATCCCCGCCCTCCCCGGCGTGAACACCATCATGACCGACGCGGACAGCGTGATGGTGACCGGAAGAGCAGACCCCATTAAGCGCATCACTGACCTTGAGGATGCTGTGGCATCAATGACCGACACATAAGGAGGTACATACATATGGCAATCAAAAGCAGATCTCGCCATGACCTGACCCTGCGCTCCATCAAGCGGGAAATCGCCGCTGGCCGCGATGTTGCGTTCTGGCTGGATAAAGCATATATGCACTACGACAACGGACTGCTGACCGCAGATGACATCGCAGAGGTGGAAGCCCTTGCACAGGCGTACTATGACGCGCTGGACGCTGAAGACAGCGCGAACGCTGAGGAAATCACACAGTAAGGAGGATATCATGGCAAGCACTACATACCGCCATCTCGGTGACGTCACCGGGATGTTCGCCGCACAAGAACAATTTCGTGACATCACGAAAATGGTGACAAAACGTCACCATTTTGCCGTGCTTGGCAATATGGTGCGCAACGCCGGACAGCTGCCGCAGCCCTTCTGGCTCGGTGCTGCCTGTGGCGGCGGCTCGTGTAGTGCTGCCCGCTGCGCTGCAAAGGCTTGACCGACAGCAGATGACCGCCGTCATCAAAAACGCACCGCTTGGGAGGGTAGACCGTAAGATAGCCTTACTGCGGTACGTTGAGCGGCTCCCGCTGCCGGACATTGCAGCACAGACACATTATAGTCGGACGGCGGTAGGCTACCGGCTGAAAGGCATTGAAAAAATGTTGAATGTGTGATATAATATTTTTACGATCCGAGTGTATGTAGGACGCATGTTTAAGGCTGATTCTACAAACGCAACAAAGCGGCAGGTTATTCCAGAGCTTGCCGCTTTTCTTTTTGCATGAATTGTGGTATAATTATCTCAACAAATCCACCAGGCCTTTCGAAGAAGCGCATTAGGGTGGATATTTGCCAGCTAGCCCAGTGCTTTATCTGGGAATGAAAAAAGCGGTTGCCAGATAGGCGCCGACCAGTCTCCCACCCGCCTACTTACAGTGCGTACCATGCGGGAGACGCAGAAATCCCCCGGTGTTCCGTTTGGAGCATTGGGGGATTTTTTTACTTTTTCTTCAATTCCTCAAGCCTGCTGGAAAGTTCTTCTTCCCATCCTTCATGTTCTTTAAGGTACGGGGCGTAGATCAGTTCTTCGGCCTCTTTGCGGGCCGCAACGGCTTCTTCGATTGTGTCATAGCTGCCGAGATGATATTGCTTGCGTTGGAAATTGATATATGCACGCCATCGACCGTGGCAGTCTTTGCACACACCATTCGCGCCAGAAGTGGAATTTTTATTGATATGGCCTCCGACCGCCCTTGTGCGAATCGACATAAGGGAAGAGCCACCCGCGTAAGCTGTGCTGTGAATTGCCCCGGTTTTCTCTCCAATGTCCCTGTTGCAATCTGCGCAATGCTGGATCAGAGGAAGCCTTGTGATCTTTACGGTGGTTTCCTTCCCACATTTCGGGCAAATAGCACGGCACAGAAAATGACCTGACCTCTTTTCGGGCAAAACTTCCAATACTTTCCATCCGTTGATGACGTGTCCCTCTTTTTCCTTTGCCTTTTTCAGTCTTGCGGTTGTCAGGCCTGGCTTTTGCCCTCGATTCGCGCAAGACAGACAGCTGCGGCTTTTGCCAAGACGCAGGGAGCTGTCATACACGTCTTTTACCACTCCGCACTCACACTGGCATGTGTAGTAGTGCGGCTTTTCAGACGGCGCAAGTACCGTCCACTTTCCAAAATGCTTCCCAGTCAAATCTTCTGCCATAACATTTTCCTCAGATCAGGCCGTAGTGCTCGGCCAGAAGGAAGCGTACATACACCGGGCACTCCCTCTCGCCCAGGCACCAGCCCTGCACCGTGCGGCGCGGGATGCCCGCACCCTTTGCAAAGGCGGTCTGGCTGATGCCGGATGCCACCACCATCTCCCGCACGCTCATGCGGGAGACGTCCCAGAGATGGGACAGGCGGGCGGTCTCGGCGTCCAGATCGGCGCAGCCATCGGAATCGTCCGGGATGCTGAGGGTGACGTTACCGAGAAAAACTTCTTTCGGCTGCTTGGCAGCCATGCCAAAAAGTTCTGCTTTGCTATACATGGTTGACTTCCTTTCTTTCGCATGATAATATGTTCGTGTACCTCCATGGTACGTCTTTCACAAAAGCCCCGTCAGGTGTTCGCTGCACTTGACGGGGCTTTTTTATTTAGTAGATCTCAACGCCCAGTTTTTCGGCGGCTGCTTCAACGACTTCTTCAAACGAGGGGCCGCGATTCGGGTCGTTCCAGTCGTAATCGCCAGCGGATGCAGCTTCCCACTCTTCTTCCATGTCAGCTGCCTTGCACAGCTCGGTGCACAGCTCGCAATCCCAGACATCGGACTTGCGGATGTCAGCGGCGATTTCAATAGCGTTTCTCATAATTTTGTACCTCCATGTTGTTGTGTGTTGGTGTCTTTCACTGTCTTTATTATACGCTCATTGAGCGCAAAAATCAAGCCTATTTGTAAAATTTTGTGCTCAATGAGCACTTTTTTTCTTTTGGCAAAATAGAGCATTTTTGTCCTTCGTTGGTCGCTCGTTGCCTCTCCCGCCGGGCGGCTCTGCTACACTGGGCGCAAAGGAGGGCGGTCCCGATGTGGCGCAAATTTAACCCAAACCCTCACGGGAGCAGCGTCGGAGATTGCGCCGTGCGTGCTGTAGCGGCTGCCACAGGGCAGAGCTGGGAGCAGGTCTACATTGGATTGGCGCTGACCGGATTTGCCCTCGGCGATATGCCTAGCGCAAACCGCACATGGGGCGCGTACCTTCAAAAGCGCGGGTTTAAGCGCCGTTTGGTGGAGGCAGACTGCACCACCTGTTACACCGTGGCAGATTTTGCCCGGGAGTACCCGAACGGTGTGTATGTACTGGGCTGCTCCGGCCACGTTCTGGCCGTGGTCAAAGGCGACTGGCTGGACAGCTGGGACAGCGGCGCAGAATGCCCGATCTACTACTGGTACAAGGAGGACTAAGCAATGCCGATTTATAACGGATATTCACAAGTGTATTACCCGCAACAGCCGCAGGGGCAGCTTGAACAGCTCAGGGCAGCACAGTACCAGCCCCAGCCCGTCATGATGCCGACAATGCAGGGGCAGGCCGCACCGGCTGACAGCGGTTTTATCTGGGTACAGGGTGAAGCGGCAGCTCGGGGCTATCTGGTCGCCAACGGGAGCCGGGTGCTTTTACTGGATGCCGATTCCGATACCTTTTACATCAAAGAAGTGGGACAGGACGGCAGGCCGTTCCCTCTCCGCATCTACGACTACAAAGAACGCACCAGCGGCCCCAAAGCGTCGATCGCTGCCACGCAAGCCGCAGGCGGGGAGTATGTCACCCGCAAGGAGTTCGACGCGCTGGCGGCAAAGCTGGCGGCGTTGGAAAAGCAGGAAGCACCAGAGCCGGAAAAGGAGGGCTAAACGATGGGCAGCAGCTTGTTTAATTCGATGGGCCGACAGGTTCAGAACCCTATTGGCGGGCAGTTCCAGCAGTTTATGGGCCAGATGCAGGGAAAGAACCCGCAGGAGATGATAAACCAGATGCTCACCTCCGGCCAGCTCTCACAGCAGCAGCTCAACGCCATTCAGCAGCGGGCGCAGCAGATCGCGCCGATGCTCAACGGCATGAAAAATATATTTGGATTCTAAAATGCGGCCGCATTTAGAATAAATTTCAAAATCTAACGTAAAGGAGTAAAACTATGTCTCTTTCTTCTGATAGCACGGTTCTGACCATGCCGGTACAGCCCGCCAACGGCTACAGCAACGGCCTCAACGGCTGGGGCGGCGACTGGATGGGCTGGATCGTCCTCTTTCTGATCTTCGGCATGTTCGGCTGGGGCGGCATGGGCGGCTTTGGCTGGGGCGGCGGCATGGGCGGTGCTTCGCCTTATATGACCAGCGCTGTCACACAGGCAGACCTGCAGCGTGGCTTCGACAACCAGAGCGTCATGAACAAGTTGAACGGGCTGGAAAGTGGCCTGTGCGATGGCTTCTATGCCATGAACACCGGGATGCTTCAGGGCTTCAACGGCGTGCAGCAGGGCCTGAACGGCGTCACCAACGCCATGCAGCAGGGCTTTAACGGCACCAACGTCGCGCTGATGCAGGGGCAGAATGCTCTGGCTACACAGCTGGCAGACTGCTGCTGCAAGACCCAGACCGCGATCCAGGGAGTCAACTACAATCTGGCCACTCAGGAGTGCGACACTCGGAACCAGATGCAGCAGGGCTTCTGCGCAACGCAGAACGCCATGAACAACAACACCCGGGACATCATCGAAAATCAGAACAGCAACACCCGCGCGGTGCTCGACTTCCTGACCAATGATAAGATCGCCACCCTGCAGAGCGAGAACAACGAGCTGCGCCGGGCTGCTTCTCAGGATCGCCAGAGCGCGTTCCTGACCACCGCGATGAACGCGCAGACCAACCAGATCATCGGAACTCTGCAGCAGAAAGCTCCCGTGCCTGCCTATCAGGTGCCCAACCCCAACGCCATTTACTATGGCTGTGGGAACGGCTGCGGCAGCTGCGCATAACAAAATAGCGGCAACTGACTGCAATTTGTAGTCTGTTCAGCCCCTGAGCTGATTTTGCAAACCAGAGCGCCGGGGCAGAAGTCCCGGCGTTTTTATTATGAAAGGAGCCGATAAAATGGCTGAATTTAGCAACTCTAACACCGTCAGCGTGGCGGCGGGTGAAAACCTTCCCCTGACCGAGACCGCGGTGAAAGCCCCTGCCTGCATCATGCACCGTGAGGGCAGCGGCCTCGTGACCCTGCGCGGTCTGACCAATCAGTGCAGGGCCCGCTTCAAGGTAATCTTTGGCGGCAATGTCGCCATTCCCACCGGCGGCACTGTGGGGCCCGTTTCCGTGGCGCTGGCTGTCGGCGGTGAGTCGCTGACCAGTGCGACTGCCATTGTCACCCCGGCGGCAGTCGAAAATTACTTCAACGTTTTCGTGGCCGCGTTCATCGAGGTGCCGCGCGGCTGCTGCGTGACCGTGGCGGTTAAAAATACCAGTACGCAGGCAGTCAGCATTGCAAACAGCAACCTGATCGTTGAGCGGGTAGCATAAGAAAGGAGATAAAGTCATGCTGGATAAACTGAATCATCTGAAGGATGAGATGTG
>QRFC01002090.1_pt1 | contig 15284 bp, 8 predicted proteins | sample 1861061 | NCBI WGS metagenome assembly QRFC01 (sample SAMN09711282, study PRJNA482702) | Human gut metagenome, whole genome shotgun sequencing project.
ACTTATACCATACAATACCAGAAATTGCAGCGGATATGCCGCATAAAACAGCCATTTAAGGCTTTTGCCCCTCTTTCCGTTGCAGGATAGCATAATTGGCAATGCGCCTATCATCATCCATTGATAGAACTCCGTAAGTAAGGATAAATCCGATGTTCCAAGAGGAATACCCACAAACGAACTGCCAAAATATATGACATCCGCTAATTTATGATAGCCCCAAAAAGAAAACCTGCTCATAATCCGATACAGAATATCTCCCTGACACATAAACATATATGCCCCACAGAACAGGATATAACGCAGTGCAAGCTTCCACTTGTTCTCTACTGCACAATACAGCCATACTCCCAGCACAATAAAGAACACGCCGCCTTCCGCATCCCAGATTCCACCCAGTAGCGGGAAAATATAATTTGTCCGTAAGACTGTTTGCAACAGCGCATTACCGCGCCATACGTAATCAAACGCCTCTGCCAGAATTGCAAGTCCCATCACCATAGCCTGCCAGAAGATATATATCCCAATGTATGTAAAAAACTTTTTCTTCTCTTTCCGGTTTTCCCATATACAGATAAGCACGCCGGCGCAAAACAGGGTTGTAAATATATTATGATTTTTCGGTTGATACGCCACATAGTCCAGTTTTCTCTGCAGCATACACATAATCTGATTAAAAAATACCATTCCGACATTTGCCAGATATAGACGCAGCAGATATTTCTTTCGATTTCTTGTATGCTGGAACCCCACCGCCAGTGCATAGAAAAACAGCGGTGCCGCTAATCTTCCCAGCCACCGAAACCATATAGGCGAGTCCGGAAAGAACTCGCCTATATGGTCCATCAGCATCAGGATTAATGCTATGATTTTGATTGTGAATATGTTCATTTTTCATCCTCTGATATACCGATTTTACCGTCGATATAAATATTGCTCATGCCTCTCGTGCTTTTCTCCCGTATTTTTTGCTCATTCTTATATCTCGAAATAACTTTCTCCCTTTACTGCTAATAGGTGACTGTACTGCTATATGTTGTTATTGTTTCACCATTCACAGTATAAACTGCACGTACACGATAATTTCCTCTTGTGCCAGCAACGTAATTCTTAGACAAAATCAAATTATAGCCTGTTGTAGAATCAAACCAGCTTGTTACATCTGACCATCTTGTACCGGACTGTCTCTGTAGTGTCATAGTAGTTGATATGGATGCTTTTACTTTTGCATTAACCTCTGCACGTGCCGCAAATGTAGAACCATTCAGCCTTAGCCCTGTACTATAGGCTGCAATATTGGCATATCTTGCTTCTACTATTCTGTCCACACAACTATCAACACCTGCACCATACACTACTGCAGTGCCATTTGTCATACATATACAAAGACATAACGTGCAAAAAATACCCAGGATTTTCTTTTTTAATGTTTTTCTTTCCATTACAAAACCTCCTTTCCACCTGCTCTACTTATGTAACAAACGAAAACGAGGTTTTATGACAATTTTTTCCAATTTTTTAATATTATTTTATTTCACTTACTATTTTATTGTTTCTGCCATCCTGATTAATTCTTCTTTTGTTAAATCTCCTGTAATCATATAGAGATACTTTCCATCTTCCCAAACGAAATTCCCTCTTCCTTCATCCAATGTATCATCCGGAATAAAATATCCTTTAAGATTCTCAATCATAACTTCCTGCTGTTCACTTCCATTAGAACTGATTCCCAAATTGTTTACTGCATCATTGTTCATCTGCCGATACAGCATGCCTTGTTCCTTATCGTTTGTATAACATTGTTCATATATTCCCCATTCTTCTTCATGAACCTCATTCTCCAGCGTATACCCTTCCGGCACCCATTGTGGTTTCTTGCAGACAAATTCGAAATCTTCCTCTGAATCCGGTTCAGCACCAATCTCCATTGTGTTCTTCTCATTGTCCTCTATTGGCACCATTTCCAGATTCTCCGGTTCGCCCAGATTCAGTTGCACATGGTCGGTATACCCGGTCAGAATATATTTTCCGAGCGGACTCTGGAAAAAGCCTCTACCCATTACGGTTGTTCCGAGAATCAATATAAGTACTGCCACAACCACAATGACGCGCCGTCTGCCATGCACCGGATAAAGTGCCGGTATCGTATGTTTTCCCATGTCCGGTTGCAGCAGCACTTTTATTTTCTTTCGAAATGTCCTTGAAAAGCGATGCTTTGGTGCAGCCATTGCGTGCTTGTAATCTGCCTCACACGCCGATGTGATGGCATCCTTCAGTTCCTGTTCTGTCATAATGAATTCCCCTTCTCTAACATTTCCTGCAGTTTCTTCCTTGCCCTGCTGGAAATGTGTCTTGCATTGTCAACTGTTGTGTCAAGAGCAGTTGCAATTTCTTCATAGCTCAATTCATTATAATATCGTAAATATAATACGTCCTTATATGGATATTTCATTCTGCCGATAAGTTCTGACATGCTGCTGCCATCCGGAAGTTCAAAGATTTCTCCGTCTCCCTGAGACTCCTGCAGCAGATTTTCAATCGTATCCTCGTCCATTTTGCTTTCGCGGTTCCGCCTACGATATACATTAATTGCTCTGCTCCTAACTATAGTAACAATATAGTTCCACGCTTTATGACAGTTTTCACGAGAAATTTTATCCAAATTATTTATAATTGCAATATAGCTTTCCTGCACAGCATCTTCCGCATCTGCAGAATTCTTTAAAATTCCATATGCCACATGGTACATTGCAGAGTCAAACTGCTCACTCAACTTTCTGCAAAATTCCCTGTCCTCTTCATTTTCGATTAGTTCAAGTAACTGAAACATAACACGCTCCCATTTCCTCTGCTGTACTTTTTCCGACGCTTATGCCGTTTTCTTTGTTAAAAGTTCATGCATGATTATCATTACAACCAGTATTGCAAATAAATAAAACGGCAGCAGCGCCACCGAAATTCCACGGGCAATCATCCCAAACAGCGGCGGCATAAGCATGGTTCCGATATAAGCAAATGCCATCTGCACACCTATAATTGCCTGGGATTTGTCTGCCCCAAAATGAGCCGGTGTAGAATGAATGACGCATGGATAAATCGGTGCACATCCCAATCCGATAAGAATCAATCCTGCCATTGCCAATATACTGCTTCCCGGCAATATCATTGCCGCGATTCCAGCTACGATGATTCCCTGCCCCAGTCGTATCATCTGTATGTCATTTAATTTCATTGTGATAAAGCCACTTATGGCGCGTCCAACCGTTATTCCGATATAAAAGAGGCTTGCAAAGATTGCTGCCATTTCGCTTGACACGCCTTTATGTAAAGTCAGATAACTGCTTGCCCATAATCCGGCGGTCTGCTCCAGTGCGCAGTAACAGAAGAAACAGAGCATTACTTCCCTGGCTCCGCTAATCTTTAGTATTTCGCGAACCGATAAAACCTTCTTTCCGTTTTCTGCCGGGTCTGTCTGTAGTTCTTCCACCTCAGTCTCTTCTGTCCTTCCTTTCCACAACGGAAGGCTAAATATTAAAACAGAAGTTAATATCACCTGTATAATACCAATATATCGATAGCCCATATTCCATCCCTGTCCCATGGAAAGTGCAATTCCCATGATGTAAGGACCTGCCGTTGCTCCAACACCCCACATGCAATGGAGCCAGCTCATATGGCGGCTTTCATAATGTAATGCCACATAATTGTTTAAAGACGCATCTACACTCCCTGCGCCAAGACCGTAGGGAATTGCCCACAGGCACAATGCCCAGAAGGAGTGGGAAAAAGAAAATCCAAACAAAGCCACCGCCGTTGCAGCTACGCTGATTGCAGTTACTTTTCCGGTTCCAAGCTTCTTCGTAAGTCTGTCACTTTGCAGACTGGATATAATTGTTCCGGCGGATATAATCATAGAAATAATTCCGGCATAGGAAATTGGCACATCAAATTGTATATACATGGTTGGCCACGCAGATCCCAGTAGGGAATCCGGCAGTCCCAGACTGATAAACGCAAGATAAATAATTGCCAACAGTAATTGCGTCATAGCTGTTACTCCTCCTTGCAGATATTAACCCATTCTGAATATCCGGAGCACTGCTCCAGTTCCGGGATTGTCAGCTCAATGGCGCTGTTTCCACTGCCACATGCCGGAAATACTGTTTCAAATTTTTTCAGGCTTTCATCGAGATATACTTTTATACCCTCTTTGATTCCAAAAGGGCAGACTCCGCCAACGGCGTGTCCGATATAGTCTTCCACTGCCGCTGCCGGAATCATTTTTGCTTTGGTTCCGAAGGTTGTCTTATATTTGTGATTGTCGATTCTGGCATCTCCTGCAGCTACAATCAGAATCGGCTGTTCTCCCATCAGGAAAGAAAGCGTCTTTGCAATACGCTCCGGCTCACAATGAAGTGCTTCTGCTGCCAGTTCCACTGTCGCACTGGATTCTGCCAGTTCCATAATCCGCTCCTCCATTCCAAATTCTTTTAAATATGCTCTCGCGCGTTCGATTGACATAGTTACGCTTCCTTTCCTTTCATCATTTCTAATAGCTGATTTTATCAAGAATTCCAGACAGATATGCAATGGCAACACCATAGTTGCTCATTGGAACTTTCTGTTCTTTTGCACGTTCAATTCTCGTCATGACATACTTTTTATTAAACATACAGGCTCCGCACTGAATTATTAAATCATAATTAGATAAGTCTTTTGGGAAATCTGTTCCGCTGACGATATCCACTGTCAGTCCTGCTCCGATACGTTTTCTCAGCATATCCGGAATTTTCTCCCTGCCGATATCCTCTTTCAGTGGTGCATGGGTGCAGCATTCTGCAATCAGTACCTTTGATTCTTCCGTAAGACTGCTAATGGCTGCTGCGCTCTCTTTGTAGTAAGCGAAATCTCCCTTGTACTCTGCAAACAATACGGAAAATGAGGTCAGAAGACTTTCCTGCGGCTTCTTATCATATACTGTGCGGAAAACCTGGGAGTCAGTAATAATAAGCTTCGGTGGTCGTGCCAGCGCCGCCAGCGTATCCTCTAACTTATCCGTTGTGCAGCTCATTACCAGACATTTATGATCCAGCAAATCACGGATGGTCTGTACCTGTGGCAGAATCAGCCTGCCCTTTGGTGCCTGGATATCCTGCGGCATAACAAGAAGGACCAAATCTCCTTCTTCTACCAGTGCTCCGGTTATGGTTTCTTCACCATAATCATCCGGCACAAGTCTTATTAATTCTTCTTTAAATTTTTCTATATCTTCCTTGCTTTTCGAGCTGATAACAAGAATTTCCTGTTTTGTCTCTTCCTTAAGCTGTGCTGCTATGGAATCTGAATCTGTCAGTGTATCCGCTTTGCTCAGTACACATAAGGTCGGTGTATGCTTTTCTTTAAAATAGTGGAACCATTCTAACTCTGCCTGATATTCCTCCCCGAAAAACAATAGCACCGCAATATCCGTTTTCTCTGCGGCTTTTTCCGTCTTCTCTACACGCATTTTCCCCAGTTCGCCTACATCATCCACTCCCGCCGTGTCAATAAATACACACGGACCGATACCGTGCACCTCCATCGGCTTGTAGACGGGATCCGTTGTGGTTCCCGCTACATCCGAAACAATTGCCACCTGCTGTCCGGTAAATGCATTAATCAGAGAAGATTTTCCACTGTTTCTTTTGCCATAAAAACCGATATGTATCCGGTTTGCACTTGGTGTTTCATTCAATGACATCGCTAAAGACCTCCTAGAATCTGAAATCGCGCTGTCCTTCCTCAATTTCTTTCAGATGACGTTTTGCAATTTCTCTTGTTTTTTCATTTGGTACTTTCTCTATCTCCTTAGCAATCAACGCTTCTCCGATTTTTCTGGTATCTTCAGAAGCATAATCAATCAAATATTCCTTCAATGTCATCAGCGCATTCGGATGACAGCAATTTAAAATCTGCTGGTTCTTACAAAGACTCATAAAACGGTCTCCTGTTCTGCCTTCCCGGTAACATGCCGTACAGAAACTTGGAATGTAACCCATATCCATCAGCCAGTGCACTACCTCATCCAGTGTTCTGGTATCACTGACATCAAACTGTTCGGAACGTTCGTCTTCCGGCTCCGGATGGTCATATCCACCTACGGAAGTCTTGGAACCACCACTAATCTGGGATACGCCAAGGCGGATAACTTTCTCACGTACCGCCTGGCTCTCTCTGGTAGAAATAATCATTCCGGTATATGGAACTGCCACACGGATACATGCACAGATTTTTGCAAAAATATCATCACTGATTCCATTATCGAATACATCCGGGTCAATGTCATCTGCACGTTTGATTCGTGGCACGCTGATGGTATGTGGTCCTACTCCATGCACTGCCTCCAAATGTTCTGCATGCATCAGAAGTCCTGCAAATTCATATTTGTAAAGTTCCAATCCAAAAAGTACGCCTAAGCCAACATCATCGATGCCACCTTCCATGGCACGGTCCATGGCTTCGGTATGATATGCATAATCATGCTTTGGTCCGGTTGGATGTAATTTTTCATAGCTTTCTTTATGATAAGTTTCCTGAAAAAGAATGTAAGTTCCGATTCCGGCCTCTTTTAATTTCCGGTAATTTTCTACGGTTGTTGCAGCAATATTTACATTAACACGACGAATTGCACCGTTTTTGTGCTTAATGCTATATATGGTCTTAATACACTCTAAGATATATTCGATTGGGTTATTCACCGGGTCTTCGCCTGCTTCAATTGCCAGACGCTTGTGTCCCATATCCTGTAATGCCGTTACTTCCTGACGTACTTCATCCTGTGTCAGTTTCTTCCGGGCAATATGCTTATTTTTTCCATGGTACGGACAATATACACATCCATTGATACAGTAATTGGACAGATATAATGGTGCAAACATTACGATACGATTTCCATAGAAATCTTTCTTAATCTGTTCTGCAAGGTCATATACTTCCTGGATTTTCTCTTCGTTCTCGCAGGCCAGCAATACTGATGCTTCTCTGTGAGTAAGCCCTTTCCGTAATTTTGCCTTTGCAATGATTTCGTCAATAAGGGCAAGATTGTCCTTATTTGCCTCGGCAAATGCCAGAGTCTCTTCAATCTCTTCGTGGCAGATAAATTCTTCTGCTTTTAATGATGCTTTGTTATACATAATGTTTCCTTTCTTCCGGGTCAGAAGCTCTTCCCCGTTGGTTATTATATGGTGATTTAAGAAATACCTCTTGTATTTCCTTTATTTATATAAATGGTGAATCTCCTCTTGAGACCACCAGTTTATATCCAATGGATTCCATACGGTTGCCAAGACATCCACGGCATTCCGCTGCCTCTTCCCCGGTACAGATTTTATTATCGTAAAGGGCATACTTCTTCCGCACCTTTACCGGTGACAGATTCGGCATTACCACATTTCCTCCTGCTAAGATGCCAAGCTCCCTGCCCCTTGAATGGATAGTTCCCAATGCTGTAGTTGCCGGAAGCAATACCTTCGGCAGCATTAGGCGGATAATTGCCAGTAAAAACAGCGTCATCTCAAGACTTCCCGGCTCCATCTCTCCAAATGGCGTATCCTTTTGCGGAATAAACGGGCCGATTCCTACCATATGCGGATTGAATGCTTTCATAAAGACAAGGTCTTCCACCAGATTGTCTATGGTCTGATATGGGGAGCCAACCATAATGCCACATCCTACCTGATAACCGATTTCTTTTAAAGCATACAGGCACTGTTTCCGATTTGCAAGAGACATTTCTGCCGGATGAAGCTTCCCATAATGGACTTCATTTGCGGTCTCATGACGCAATAAATAGCGGTCTGCTCCTGCCGTATAAAGTCTTTCATAGCTTTCCCGGCTCCGTTCTCCTAAGGACAGTGTTATGGCACAGTCCGGGTAAGCAGCCTTTATTTTATGAAGCAAATCTTCCAGTAAATCATCTGTATAATAGCCGTCTTCGCCCCCTTGCAGGACAAAGGTACGAAAGCCTAATGCATAACCACTTTCACAGCAGGATAAGATTTCTTCTTCACTCAGGCGGTAACGTTCTGCATTCTGATTGCTTCTTCGGATGCCGCAATAGATGCAGTCATTCTTACAGTAATTGGATATTTCAATCAGTCCTCTGGTATAGACTTCATTTCCAAAGGTCTCTTTCTGTCTTTTTCTCGCCAGTTCAAAGCCGTACTCTGCAATTTCTTTATCGGTATGCAGTTCTAATAATTCTTTATATTCTGTCTCTGTAAGCCGTGTATCCTCATACAGCTTATCAAATAATTCTTTCCCTCTATTCTTCATGTCTGGTCACCACACTGGAATATGCTGTTTTTACACTGATTCCCGGTAATTTTCCGATTTTACCGGTCAGTGCACTGATGGTATCCTGCGGTGCATCGATTGCTATACTTACGATATTTATGCCTCTCTCCCGGTATGGAATTCCCATTCTTCCGATAATATAAGCTGCATATTCATGTAAAATTTCATTTAATGCTCCGACAGATTCGTCCTTTTCTATTACAATGCCGATTACAGCCACTCTGGTATCTGCTGCCATTTCTTCATTCCTCTTGTTTTTCTGAATCAATACAATTTCAACGCTTATTTTACGTTTTTAGTATAAGAGATTTATTTTGGGATTACAATTGTTAAGCCCTGGTTTTATGTGTATTTATTGTATTTTTTTACATACCAGGCCTGTTGCCGGCAGCTTTTTATGTATGACCGGCTGCAATCTACAAGAAATACGCTTTGTGAGTTTTTTACTTTACAGGAAAGCAATTTTCTGTAAAGCAAAAAAGGGATTCTGCTCCTTCCTTTCATCCGAAACAGAATCCCTTTTCTTTTACACTTTTTAATTTCCTTTACGTCCTTCTTTATAACCACTTCCAATATAATGCATATAATAGGATTTTAAATCATTTCCAAAGGCGTTTTGAAGATCATTGTATCTATTCTTATATTTTTTCACATTAAAGGAGTCTTTTGCCTGTCTTCCTTCATTCATACCACACTCCACAAAATGTCTCAATGCGGCTGTATCATCACCATAAAACGCTGCCTTAAGGTCAGAATATTTGCTGATGTAATAATTGTAGTCATATACCAGACTGTAATCCACTCCATTGTATACGGTTACAGGATTCTTAAGCACGCCATTTCCTGTTGCTTTACGTCCTTCCCGATAGCCACTGCCAATATAATGCATATAATATGCTTTCAGATTTCTTCCAAATGCACTTCTTAAGTCTGCATAATTAGCACGGTAAGCTGCTACATTAAAGGATGCTTTTCCCTGACGCCCCTCATTCATACCACATTCCACAAAGTGACGTAAGGTTGTATTTTCATCACCATTAAATGCCGCTTTAATATCCGGATATTTGTTGATGTAGTAATTGTAGTCATATACCAGCTTGTAATCCACTCCATTGTATACGGTTGTCGGATTCTGCAGTTCTGTACTTCCGGTTGCTACCCGTCCCTCTGCATATCCATTGATGCGATAATGATCATAATATGCTTTCAGATTATTTCCAAATGCACTTCTTAAATCCGCATACCGGGCACGATAAGATGCAACATTGAAGTTTGCAATTGCCTGACGGCCTTCTGCCTCACCATTATTTACAAAATGTGCAAAAATTGCTTCTGTATTGCCGCCAAATGCTTTTGCTACATCAGGGTTATTCCTTATGTAATAATTTAAGTCAAAGACCCTTTCATAGCCTGCACCAAATACGGTAGTCGTTGCATATGCACACCGCATTTTATATCCGCCACCGCTTACATATACATGGATATTATATACACCCACATTATTCTTATGATTTGCAATATTGGCATGCACGATAAAGGTATCTGCATCTACTCTGGATGCGTTATACCATACAATATCGCTCTGATCAGCCTTTGTCCAGACCGGAACACTAACAGAAGTCACATAACTTGGGACTCCATCCACAACAATATCAAAGGTTCCTGCTGCTGCATTCCTGCTCTGAACGATTACGTCAGAAGTCAGCACTGGTTCTGTGATAGCAAAGGACTTTGTCACGCTGCCCTTATAGTCTCCAATTCCTGTAATGGTTACATAAGCTGTTCCTACAGAATAATTGTCTCGATAAGAAAGCTTGTAGTCTACATTTTCTTTCAACATTGTTGTCCCATCTTTGACAACAACCGGCGGAGTCAGCAGTCTTCCATTATAAGTCTGTGATGCAACTGCCAGAACCGTACAATTTTCAATGCTCTTTTCTTTAATTACAAAGGTAACAACTTTTTCTCCGGAGTATACACCAATACCGGAAATGATTACCCTGGCAGTTCCCACATTTCTATTGTTACTGTAGCTTACCGTATAATCAACATCTTCTGTTAATACCTTGCTTCCCATCTTAACGACCGGAACCGGCTTATAAGTCTGTCCGGTATACTGCTCTGAAGCAGGGATTCCGGTAACTGTTGCCTTGGATAAACTGTTGCTGATTTTGAATTTCTTAACAATTGTTCCGGTATAATACTGGGTCAGCGGACGCACAGTAATGGATGCATCGCCTGCCAGCTCATTATTTGCATACGTTGTTTCATAATCTTCATTCAGCGTTAAGGTATTGCCACCACATGCCACATGGATAGACGGACATATCGGGCTTCCGGTATAAAGCTGTTCCGGAACACTGTCAATAATTGCATCCTCAAGGCTTGCCACAATATTGAAGTACACGCGCTTGGTCTCATCATAGTTGCCAAGTCCTTTAATTACTACCCATGACTCTCCTGCCCTTAAGTTGTTGCCATTGACAACCTGATAATCCTTCCCTTCTACCAGAAGCTTTCCGTTGTCATAAATCGTCAGTGCCGGGCGGATGTAATTGCCGGTATACTTCTGATCCGGGATTGCTTCTGCCACAGCATTTCCAATATCATGCTTGGTAATCTTATAGTATACCGTAATGCTGTCTTTGTAGTTACCGCTTTCGGTCGCAGTTACCGTTGCACTTGCGGTTCCGATTGCAGTGTTGTTCTCATAAGTTACTTCATACTGGGAAGAATCAATGGTTAATCCGGTAGAAGTATCTTTTAAAGTAAGTACCGGTTTAATCTCGCTTCCGGTATAATCTACGTTATCGGTTCCGGTAATCTCAATATCTGCAGAAGTAAGTGACTTTCTTGCAATCTGATATGGATATACAGCTGTTCCTACATATCCGGTCTGGTCATTTTCCGTACCAACGATTCCAACATATACTGTTCCAGCATGAATCAGGTCAATGGCACTTGCTTCCGTCGTACAATCTTTATCAATATAGTATTTTACGATGTAATCTTCGTTTTCTGTCAGATAGCTTCCGGTCTTATTGAACTTCACCTGAATGTTCTTCGGCTTGGTATCAAGACCGTTATATACCGTATCGGAAATTCCGGTTACCGTTAAAGTATCATTGGAAAGTAAGGTACCGATGGTAAACTTCTCAATTCGTGTTCCACTGTAATTACCCTGTCCGGTTACTTTAATCCACGCAGTTCCCACCTGACTGTTATTGGTAGAATATTCATAAGTAAAGTCTGTTCCATTTATCAGTGCTACAATTCCATTTTCCGAATTATCCTTCAGGCTGATATTCGGTGTATAAGTAGTACCCTGAATATAAGGATAGTTCCGGTTTGCCGGGTCAAAGCCTGTATCAGAAGCATCGGATAACGCCGCACTGATATTCTCAGAAGAAAGATCCCTTGCCAGAATAGAGAACGGAATCGTCTTGCTTCCGGTATAGTTGGTGGTATCCTTCGGAGTAATCTGGACAAACGGTCCTGAAGTTCCATTTGCATCTTTTACAGCTTCATTGTTAAAGTAAGCTGCCACATAATCCACATTGCGAACCAGCGGTTCGGCACTGGTGGATGTCATATAAACATTTAATTCCGGTTCATACTTGGTTTTTAACGGTACATACTGTGGATCTTCTATTTTAGAGTATACTAAATCTTCAACATTTTTCTTTAAAATGTTAAACTCTACCGTTGCAGCTCCGGTACAGCTTGCCACACCGTGGATTGCTGCATATGGCGCATTTGCCCCGCCGGCGTTCGCTGCATTGATATTATTGCGATACTCATCCACTACATAATCTGTGTCTAACGTAAGGGTCTGTTCTTTGTTATTTTCATCATTAAATGTTAATTTAATTTCAGGTTCCTGTGCCTCACCATTGTAGGTTACGTCAGCAATTGTCTTGCTTACCGCAGACAGATCACGTTTTGTAATGGTAAATGTCTTAGTCAGTGTTCCCTTGTAATTGCCCTTACCGATTACAGTAATGGTCTCGGTTGCACCTGCCGGTGCACTGGATGGATTATCTGCATCTGTCTGGTAATACACACTATAGTTTGCCGGGTCAATTACTTCTGAACCGCCAATCTTCTTAATAACCAGAGAATCCGGCTTAATCAGCTTACCGGTATAAACATAGCTGTCCGCAATTCCGGTAATCTCATAATCTTCCATATGGATGGAATCAATGGTAAATGCTTTCGCCTTGGTGGTTCCCATCAGTTTACCGTTTGCTGTTGCCTGAATGACTACACATGGTCCGTTCTCGCCATTTGCTGCTGCAACTGCAGTATTCTTACGATAAGTTACCGTATAATCTTTTCCTTCTTCCAAGGTATCAAAGGTAGAACCGGTTAATGCATATTTCACAACCGGAACCGGTCTGATTTCCTGTCCGGTATAGGAGAATACATCTCCACCTAAGTCAATACTTAAATCATCACTGCCCAGGTCGTATTTAATCGCAAACTTCGCCGATTTCTCACCACTGAAATAAGTTCCGGTTCCCTCAATCGTTACGGTCGGGTCAGTCAGCGAAACAAATTTACCGTTTACAATGCTCTTAATGTTGTAGTCTGTTCCAAGTGCCAAAGTCTTGCCATCACATACCACAGTCATATTTTCAATTGGCTGTGTGGTTGTATTGTATTCGCTTCCGGTATATTTCTGTGCCGGAATCGTAATCTCAGCATCTTCAATTTTACCGGTAATAGCGAAATTCGCAACATAGCTTCCTACCCAGTGATTCTTCTCAATTCCGGTAATGAGTACACTGGCCTGTCCTGGAACAGTATTATTTCTATAAGACACGCTGTAATGTGTTCCCTCTATCAGACGTTCCTGGGTATCGCTGCCTTTTACATACACGGTGACGGTAGGTTTCATTCCTCCGGATGCTGCCTGTGCCTTATCATACTCAATGGTATCATAGCTTAACTTCACTTCAATCTGGTCAGCAGAATTATTCATATCTCCATCATAGTAGAAGTAACTATTCTTGGTTCCCTTAAAGTTACCGGTTCCTTCAATGGTAATATCCTGCTGTCCTACTTTAAATTTATCTACCTGGGTCGGAGTATAGGTATAATCTACGCCAGGCTGCAGTGTATATGAATATTCTCCAATTCCGGACTCATTCGGAAAACTCTGTGTTACTGTGAAATCCGGAATATTCTTTTTAAAAATGTAACTCATTCCCTGCAAAGATACGCCTACACCATCAATACTCTTCCGCTGAATAATAAACTGATTAGAGCCAGCAATCTTATCTGCAGTATAATCTGCACTTTCCAGCACACCGGTGTAATTTCCGATACCCTGGATTCTTACATAAGTTGTTCCTGCATTGGTCTTCTCGGCTGCTGTTGCAACATTCTGGAAATCTGCATCAGAATATACCTCAAACTGGTAATCCTTATTTGTAGATAATAAGCTGGAAGAATCTCCATAGCTTACTTTTACGGAAGGAGTCAGTACTTTATTGGCATAAACCGGACTATTTACATCTACCCGGAGTTTGCTCAACTCGTTGATGTCCTTCTGATTAATGGTATAGCTTACGGTTGTTGTTCCCGTATAGTTGCTGTTTTCTGCCGCCTTTAAGGTCAGAGTTGCAATTCCCGCATTGATTGCATTTTCACTGCTTTCAATACTGTATTCCTTATCGGTCAGAATATAGCCATTGGTGGTAGGGTACTGTAATACAACACCATCTCCGTCTGCGGTAGTAGAAATTACAACCTTCTGCTCAATTCCATTATATGTATAAGTTCCATTTACTCTTGCATTCAGTTCAGATATATCTTTCTTTGCAATGACTGCATATCCGGAAATATCTCCATAATACTGACCCTTGCCGGATACTGCGAAGTAAATCGTCCCCGCATTGATAAATGCCTCATTTGTCTCAGAGCTTACAACATTCTTATGTGCTGCATCACTATAGAAGGAAATGCTATAGGACGACGGATCCGGAATTGCATCCATCATTTTTGTCTCAATTGCCTGAATCATTTCATCCTTATGGGAATTGCGGTTATAGGTTCCACCGGAAATATTAAATGCCGGCACAACGGTCGCAATATTTGCTCCAATAAAGAATGTGGTTGTTGCGGTTCCGGTATAATTCTTACCGTCTACTGCTTTGATTCTGACATATACTTTTCCGGAATTCTTATGTTCTGAAACCTGTTTACATAATTCATCGTCATAATATCCTTCAACTTCATAATCCACGCCTGCAACCAGTACACGGTTTCCATCAGATACACTGATACCCGGCTCCACTGCTTCTCCGGTATAACCGCAGTTGCTTGCAGTTACGGTCAGCGTGCTCATGTTCTTTGGTGTGATTTTATAAGAAGTACGGATACTTCCGCCTAAATTAGCATAAGTTCCAAGACCGCTGATTAATACATAATAAGTACCTGCGTCCACCGGCTCTGCAATGACCTTCTTGTATGCAGAATCCGTAAAATAAGTAACCTTAAAGTCTTCGCCCTGTACCAGGCCTTTGGCGCCGTTATTATCAGTAATACGGATTGCCGGTACCTGCATGCTGCCATTGTATTCAAAGGTAACCTGTGTCGGATCATAGTTTGCAGAACCTGCAACGATATTACACTCGCATTCATTTAATTTTCTTGGCACAATACTGAAGGTTCCACGGTTCACGCCACCCTCTGCCAGTGCATAATCTCCAGTCAGTCTGATATAAGCCTTTGCATTGTTGGTTCCAATTTCGATGTTATCTTCACAGGAAACCACTTCTACATACTGGCTGTCCAAGGTGACATTTTTACTACCTTCTTTATAATAAACGGTAATATTTGCAGGATCCGGCACAACAGCACTACCGGTATAAGTCTGGTCTGTAATTACAATATCTGTCGGGCTGATGTTCTTTGGCTTAATCATATAAGTATATACTCTTTCG
>QRFC01002100.1_pt1 | contig 15223 bp, 12 predicted proteins | sample 1861061 | NCBI WGS metagenome assembly QRFC01 (sample SAMN09711282, study PRJNA482702) | Human gut metagenome, whole genome shotgun sequencing project.
AAGACTAATTTCAATGATGTCAAAGATCTAAATAATCCCCTTATTCCGGGGCTATTTGATTAATTGTTTAACTCGTCCCATTTTAACGGGACACTAATGATTTCTGGTATTTCATCTCAACAATCAACCTAAACTAACAAAAGATTATGAAAGCTAAACTTTTTACCTTGTTAGCAGTAGCTGGGCTTATCTGCTTTGCATTATCAAGTTGCGGAAATGATAACAAAGATGACTCTAGCGGAGGAGGAGACGGAAACGGCGGTGTCGCCGGTCTGCGAGTCGACCAAACTGAAATTACTTGTAGCCTTACTGCAGCCACAACTTTCAAAATCGTCGCAAATGCTGATGCCACTTGGGAGCTAAAATACACCTCCCACAGACTTAACGTCACCCCAACCAGCGGAACAGGGCCTGCCACCATCAGCGTTACCTGCTCTGACCCAGGATACCGTGAAGTAGGAGGACAGGTCAGAATTTATTTGACAGGTAAAGTCGGGACTGAAAACGTCGCAACTCAAGTCTTAGTAAATCTGCCTGAGCCTGACAATAACGCGCCCAGCGCTCCTACCAAAGCTATCTACCCCGAAGATGGTGCGACTGATGTCCCATTAGGCCTACGTTTCGCCTGGAACGATGCTGTTGACCCTGATGACGATAAAATCACATACATCCTCGAGTATTCTACCGACCAACAAAATTGGACCAAAATTACACGCGATACCCGAAATAGCACTGAAGGTATTAAATCTGCCGGCTACGCTGAGGCCAACAAATGCTTTACCCCCGGTACCAAATATTATTGGAGAGTCACCTCATGGGATATGTTCGGTGCTCAATCTGACCCCAGCCAAATCTTCTCGTTCACTACGACTGAGGCTACCGACTCATGGAAAGATGGCGAAGCGCGACTCTACCAAAATAATGCTAACGGCTCCGAAAAAGCGTTTACGCTCATTGTAACGGGCGATGGCTTCACTGCCGCCGACATGGTCCCTGGTGGAAATTGGGATATCTTCTCAACCCGCGCTATCGAAGGCCTCTTCAATTACGTCGAACCATACAAAACATACCGTCAATACTTACGCGTATGGCGTGTAGCTGCAATTTCTAACGAAAGTGGGTGCTCTCGTAAAACAGGAGGAACGTCAACTCCTTGCCACACCCTTCGGGATACAAAGTTCGGGACCATGCTTGACGATGGTGGTTCATCCGCTTGGTGTGGGCTATACTCCAAATATGAAAGCGGATTCCCATTCGAAAGACAACCGGGCAAATCACTCGAAGACATGGTAGACTTCTTGTACCAGAGCCTGCCCGCCGGTACAATCGATCTGTCTGAAAAAAGTGCGGATGACCCTCAGCAATTCGCAATCCTCTGCATCATCAACGAACCTCATTACGGCGGCCTCGTAAACTATGACCCCGATTGTAAATATACCATGGGATTCGTATGCGCCTCACCAACTCCCGCCGGTTCTATGCAAGGGTTCGAAAATGTCGTAGTACACGAAATCGGTGGCCATGCTATCGGACACCTCGCAGACTGCTATACACGTAATTCTACTATTACCCAAGCTAAAGTACAAGCAACACTTAACTGGCAAAAACTGGGCTGGTACCAAAATGTTTCTGTCGTTAATAACAAAACTGACTGCCCTTGGAACTTCTTCTTCAATGCCCCAGAGTATGATATGTACTACTCCTGCGTCGGCATGTTCGAAGGCGCTCGATCTCACAATAAAGGTATCTGGCGTTCCGAACAGATCAGTTGTATGAACGATAATCGATTCTACTTCGATGCTCCAAGCCGATACTCAATCGTTAAACAATTGAAAGCAGCCGCTGGCGAAGAGATGGTATGGAGTGAATTCGTAAATCGTGACTACGACCGTCTCAACGCGAATACTGGTACCCGTTCGACATTTATCCCTTACAACACGGGGATTGATCTGCCTGAACCTGTCTTGATTCCGAAAAAACGTTAACCTAAAAATAATTATTAACTAATAAGGACTGATGTGAAAACAATGTTGTTTACAATCCTCATTGCAACAAGCTGTCTCTTATGGACAGGTTGTAGTAATAATAATGAGGATGGAAGCGGATCTGCAGAAATTACGTTGGATAAAACGGAAGTAAGCGTTAGTATGTCTGAACCTGCCAAAGTCCAAATTACAACCGATGCTGAAGGAACTTGGAATGCTCGAACAACATCTGCATGGCTGACCCTCTCACCCACCAGCGGCACCGGACCGGGAACATTGACCATTACATGTACTGATCCCGGATATCGGGAAACGAATACAGAACCCGTTGTCGTGTATCTATCTGGCAAAATAGGAACTCAAAGCGTTTATTCCCAGATTAAGGTAACATTACCAACTCCAAGCAATCAAGCTCCACTTGCGACCACTGAAGCTGTGTACCCATTAGATGGGGCCACCAATGTCGATCAAGAACTCCGTTTTGCTTGGAAAGAAGCTGTAGATCCTGATGGCGACAAACTAACTTATATCCTCGAATATTCTACAGATAAACAAAATTGGACCACTATAAAGAGAAGTACACAGGGTAACACGGATGGTATCAAATCAACCGGATATGCGGACGGTACAACCCTCCAAGCCAATACGACGTATTATTGGCGTGTGACATCATGGGATATGTTCGATGCAAAATCAGAACCCAGTCAGATCTTTTCTTTTACAACGTGTGACGCGGCTGAAGGTACTTGGCAAGATGGCGAAGCCCGTTTATATCAAAACAATTCGAACGGCTCTGACAAAGCATTTACTTTAATCGTTACGGGAGATGGATTCACTGCCGAAGATATGGCTCCAGGTGGTGCTTGGGAAACTCTCTCAACCCGGGCAATTGAAGGTTTGTTCAATTACGTTGAACCCTACAAAACCTATCGTCCATATTTGCGCGTTTGGCGTGTAGCAGCTGTTTCAAACGAACGTGGCGCCTCAACAAAAACGGGGGGAACTACAACCCCATGTGATCGAATTGTTGACACTAAATTCGGTACAATGTACGACACCGGTAACTCTGCATGGTGCGGCTTATATGATGATCCATATCCTGGACAACCGGGTAAAACTCTAAACGATTTGTGGTCGTTCGTATCAGAAGCTCTGCCGGAAGGTGCAACTGAAACTGCGAACAATGCAGGTTGTGCTGTTGTTTGTATCATGAATGCTGGAGTATATAAAGGTCTTGTTAACTATTATACGGGAACCAAACGTACAATCGGGTTTGTATGCGCAAGTAACGGAGCTGCCGGAAGTATGACTGGATATGAAAATGTATTTGTGCACGAGATTGGAGGTCACGCCATTGGTCACCTAGCTGACTGCTATATCAGCTCAGGAGGAACATTGTCTGAAGCAAAAAAAACTCAAACCTTGAAATGGCAAGCATTGGGATGGTATCAAAATGTTGATGTTACTGGTCAAAAAGAGACTTGCCCTTGGAATTTCTTCTTTACCGCTCCCGAATACTCTTCATATTATAATGTCGTTGGCATGTACGAAGGCGCACGTTCAACTGCAAAAGGCATTTGGCGCAGCGAAGATATCAGTTGTATGCAAGACAACCGATTCTATTTCGACGCCCCAAGTCGATACTCGATCGTAAAACAGCTTAAGGCTGCTGCCGGAGAAGAGATGAACTGGCAAGATTTCGTAAATAAAGATTACGACCGCAACAACGCAAATACGGGTACCCGCGCAACATTCATTCCTTACGACTTTGTACCTCTGCCCGAACCTGTTATGATTCACGATTAATTCGTCCTCCATTACATAAAAAACAGCCCGCAAAACGGGCTGTTTTTTTATGCCGACACATCAAGAAATGAATTGTCCGTCATAAATAAAGTTCGCATTGTTAAAATAAAGTCTCAAAATAATCTCTGTCCGAAAACATAAGAGAAAGAGGTCGGTTCTCTCGTTATCTCCGCGCAAATTCCTATCTTTACAGCGGTATTCACAGAAATCGAATACAAAAAACATGAAGAACCTAAGCCTCCATATCTCCTGTTTGCTCGGATGCGCCATGCTGTTATGCAGTTGTCTGAAAGGAGAAGATATCAACACGCTACGCGTTGGACTGGCATTCCCCTCTGGAGACAACCATTGGTGGAACACAGCCTCATATTATGCCGTTACTGAAGCTGCCAGCCTAGGACAGTTTTACTATATGGCCAATGCAGACTCGCTCGAACAACAGCAAACACAGTTGACTCAAATGGCCTATCCAACGCTGACCCAAGAGGCTTGCAAAACAATTATACTTTCCGACATGGGACAGCCCACCGATTTCATTCAACATTATATTGACTTGGGAATAGGCGTTATTCTATTCGACTGCGACATGCAGGTGGATTACATGTGCCGAATAGCCTCAGACCATCAAGCAGCAGGAGCAGACGCAGGAAACTATATCAACTCACATTTACCCTCAACTGCTACCACAACTTTAATCTTAATTCCCGAAGATTCTCCGACAGCCGCTCAACGTGCCGCCAGCTGTAAAGCCCAACTATCCACGCCTACCATAGAGATCACTTGCTCGGAAGCCACTCAATCTGCAGGGCAAAAAGCTATGCAAGAGGCTTTTGCCTCTAGCGACAGCGCTCAAATCGGATCTGTATATGCAATGGATGACGATTTGGCACTCGGAGTTCTGAAAGCCATGGAAGCTGCAGGAGCAAATCCAGTCAAAACCGTCGTTGGTTGTGGAGGATCGCAAACGTTCCTTTTATTAATCAACGCTTCGGAGCTGCTCAATTTGGCTACGACAATCAATGATCCACAAGCTATCAAACAATGTGTGGACATTGCCAATGCATTTATCTTCACCGGAACATTGCCTGCACAAAAAGAGTATATCACTCAAATGCCATTAGTCGACAAATCCAACGCTGCCTCATACATCGATCCTGCAGCCCGCTACTAAGCCTTATGCTGGCCTGAAAGGCGTCTACTCAGGGGGCATTCCAATAAACGCCAACGGCTAAACTTGACGCACAATCACATCTCTCGCAAGCTGCGTACAGCACAAAAGAGCTTCTCACAAAGAGACGCTGCGCAACCAGATTATCGCTGAACATTAGGAACACCTATCCGGCCGGATACATCCACACTCCTCCGATTTTGATTCGTCTGACCTAACCACAAATTGCAGAAATCAACTTGCGGGATACTGACGTTCCCTTCCTCAATACCGTATATCCATTATTAATAGGATACGATGTGAACATCTGTGTGAGATCATACATAAATACATATAGGTATTTAGATAACCGCACAATGAAGCACCTTTCCCTAATAATCCCAATCACCTCATAGAAGACATCTTCATAATCTATAACCACAGCATACAACGATTGACAATGCCATGTCAGTAAAATTTCCACAACAAGCATTTCATTGGATGAGCAGTTATACATGACACGACTCACTTCAATACGCTAAATCACATATTTAATCCTAAGAATCTATAATAAGGGCTCACCCATTATGGAGAACCTATTATATTAATGGCACTGTCAAAAAAATATTTATCTTTGAAAAAATGACCTCAAAATGCAAACCATCCGTTTAACTGATATCAATGCCCCACAATTTGAAGAGGCTTGGCAATTATACACACAAAGTTTCACTCTCAGCGAACAACGAACGTTGGATCACCAAAACACCGCATTTAAATCTGACCATTACCACTTCGACCTATATTATGAGGGCAAACAATTATTGGGAATAATCGGCTATTGGGTATTCCCTGACTATCTGTATATCGAACATTATGCAATCAACACCGCACTCCGCGGCCAGGGGCTGGGAAGCCGAATTTTAAATGATCTACAAAAAAACGCAGATCGACCTATTATTCTTGAAATCGATGAGGTCATCGATGACATCTCAACAAGACGATTACGATTCTATCAGCACCTCGGATTTGTCATGAATCCCTATTACCATCCCCTGCCACAATATCGACTTGACCTAGAAGAACACACCCAAGCTCGATTGATGATTCTCACCTATCCTCAAGCCATTCCCCCTCAGACCTACGAGCAATTCAACCGGGATCTGAATCAATTTGTCATGAAGAGAGACTAATCAAACGAGATACCTGTCATGAAACAACTACATATCCAAACATACCTACTGCGCCTCTCCGCAGTAATTATCTTATTGGGACAACTGGCATGCGGCAAAGAACCTGCGGTACCTCCCGACAAGGGTGGTGATGGTTCAGGCACCGGAACGTCCGTAGAAACATTAGCCGGAGGTGAAAGTCGTATTCTGAAAGAGGCAACCTCAGGCAAGACTCCTGCCAATATTATTATTCTCGGAGACGGCTTCACCAAAGAGGATTATACTGACAATGGACCGTTTTACACTGCGGCAAAAAGAGCAATGGATGGACTATTCAGTGTGGAACCATTCAAAACATACAGCTCCTACTTCCGCGTACAAACTGTTACCGCTTACTCTAAAGAACAAGGAACCTCGTTCAAAAACAGTTCATCACAAAAAAGCACAATCTTCTCCGTCGTACTGGAAGGAGGCAACAGTACTGGAATCTCTGGTGATAATGCGGAAGTATTCCGTTATGCGTTACAAGCACAGGGGATCAATAACCAGGCCCTAAAAAATTCGACCGTTATCGTTATTGTCAACTATCCAACCTATGCTGGAACAACAACCATGTACAGTGACGGCCGTGCTATCGCCTATGTTACGTTGAGTCAAGGAACCAGCCAACAAACAAAATTTGAACATGTCGTTGTTCACGAGGCTGGAGGACATGGATTCGGCATGCTGAGTGACGAATATTACAGCCAAAATTCAGGCAGCATCACCAATGATAAAGATGCTTTGGAAGAATTACAACAATGGCAAACCTACGGACTCATGCAAAATGTTTCACTTACTGCCAATCATAGCCTATGTCCGTGGAAGTATATTTTCACCCTGCCTCAATACAACACAGAATACAGCTCCGTAAATACATACGAAGGAGGAGCACTATTCGCAAAAGGGGTATGGAGAGCAGAACCAATCAGCTGTATGGAGGATAATAGGCCTTACTTCAGTGCACCCAGTCGTTTTGCTATTGTCAAACGCATCTTGGAAATTGCCGGTGAGAAGTTTTCACTTCAACAATTCGTTTCAAACGATCATGACCGTTTCAATACTCCTGCAATGCTGACAAGGGCAACTGCTGCCGATCCGTCATTTGTTCCACTTGCAGCTCCCGTTATCGTAAAGGTCGAATAAATCAATATCGAATATCCTGACTTTTACTCCCGATTTTTTCACAGCCTCTATTTACTGCTTCTGTCCAGTAAGATTACAGAAACAAACAAAAATAAGAGAACGAGTGCATACACATTCGGGGCTTTTACCCAATGAAAGGCTGTCATCGCTAACACATGGACTCTGACGCTACCCTCTTGAGAAGAAAAGAAACATCACAAATGAGGCCACAAAATAGGAGAATGGGGAAGGAATTGCACCTATATATATTGATATGAAAGGAGACTGCATCAGGACATGCTTTCAGTGAAGACAGGAGACATTGAGAAGTTCATTCATCATACCGTTTTGTCACAAAATTGGCATCAGGCTGACACCAACGAGAACGAGAGCGTCACCATGAAAACACACCAGTCCAAACATTCCCTCGAACATACACTAAAAATATCAACAAAAGGTCAAACGTATGTGCGTTCTGCACATAACAGGAGCCGATAACTTGATCAAAATAGAAGGGGAGATGCAAGTTGCGTCTCCCCTTCTCTCTTTCATCTTGCCCAGTGCAAATAAACTTAGGCTCCTATAATCCTCGATTAATATGCACGAGCAAACAATACGCGTCGTTTAGAGGGTTTGCCACTGATGATGCAAACGCCATCCTCCTCCGGTGCATTGACCGGAATACAACGAATCGTTGCTTTGGTCTCCGCTTTGATCTTCTCCTCCGTCTCAGGAGTACCATCCCAGTGAGCCAAAATGAAACCACCCTTCTCATCCAAAACACGTTTGAACTCATCATAAGTATCAACTTTGGTGGTCATCTCCTCGCGGAACTTCAAAGCCTTATTATAAATATTGGTCTGGATATCTTCAAGCAACTTCTCTACATGATCGGCAATACCCTCCTGAGAGTAGGTCTCTTTGGCCAAAGTATCACGACGCACAACTTCAATCGTTCCTGCTGCCAAATCACGAGGACCAATAGCCAAACGAACAGGCACTCCCTTCAACTCATACTCTGCAAACTTGAAGCCGCTACGAACATTGTCTCGAGCATCAATCTTCACACTGATACCTTTCGTCTTCAACTCAGCAGCAATCTCATCCAATCGAGTCCGAATCTTCTCCAACTCCTCTGCTCCCTTGTAAATCGGAATCATCACAACCTGAATCGGAGCCAACTTCGGTGGCAATACCAAACCATTGTTATCCGAGTGAGCCATAATCAAGGCGCCCATCAATCGAGTCGAAACGCCCCAAGAGGTTGCCCATACGTAATCGAGTTTACCCTCACGGTTGGTGTATTGTACGTCGAATGCCTTGGCAAAATTCTGACCCAAGAAATGCGAAGTACCGCTTTGCAAAGCTTTGCCATCCTGCATTAACGCCTCAATCGTCAAAGTATCTTCTGCCCCAGCAAAACGCTCGCTGTCACTCTTATGTCCGACAATAACCGGCAATGCAAGCCACTTCTCTGCAAAATCAGCATACACGTGAATCATCTTCTCTGCCTCAGCAATCGCCTCCTCGCGCGTCTCATGAGCCGTGTGACCTTCTTGCCACAAGAACTCAGCTGTACGCAAGAACAAACGTGTACGCATCTCCCAACGTACCACATTCGCCCACTGATTGCACAAAATCGGCAGATCACGATATGAATGAATCCAATTCTTATAGGTATTCCAAATAATCGTCTCAGAGGTCGGACGAACAATCAACTCCTCCTCCAATTTGGCATCAGGATCAACAATAACCCCTTTGCTCTCTGGATCATTCTTCAGTCGATAGTGCGTCACAACCGCACACTCCTTGGCAAAACCCTCAACATGATGCGCCTCTTTACTGAAAAAAGATTTCGGAATGAACAACGGGAAATATGCATTCTCATGCCCCGTCTCCTTAAACATCGTATCCAACTGACGTTGCATCTTCTCCCAAATCGCATAACCGTATGGCTTGATGACCATACAGCCCCGAACTGCAGAACCCTCTGCTAAGCCCGCTTTTACTACCAAATCATTGTACCACTGCGAATAGTTCTCATCACGAGAGGTCAACTCTTTCAGCTCTTTTGCCATAATTTCTATTTCGTTGCTTACGTTTATCCTATAACGATGATATCCCATCGAACTACGCAAAGGTACAGTATTTTTCGCAATTTTATAAAATTTGAATACCTTTGAATAATTGAGGGATACGTATTCAATCTCAACCTATACGAATACCCCATATCCCTAACCTTGTAAAGCAGCGATTACGAACCAAATTTCATCTTCAATAAAGACAAGGCTACCTGCAAATATTTTTTCACTTCACATGTTGTTGTAGGTAACATTTTCGGTACGATATTCGTTATACCTTATATAAATAAACAGATTAAAACCACAAGCATGAAAACCAAAAAATCCATATGGACATTGGGAATGATGGCAGCGGCGTGCTTTGCCCTGTCCGGATGCAGTGCAACTCTGTTTTCATCATCTTCGACTACAGACGACCTCTACTCGACGCATGATGTCAATGCAATAGCTAACGCCGATCTCGAACGCCGTGAACAAGCCCTCGCCCAACGAGAAGCAGAACTCCGACGCCAAGAGGAGGCCGCTAAAGCCGCATACAGCGTCCATCTGAGCCGGAACAATAACACCGACTCTACACAATCATTCAGCAGTGTACTGGCCGATAACTATGAAGACGCTTACGAACGTCGCCTCAAAGGATTCAGTTCACTCTCGTATAATGTAAACAGTGTCGTACCAAACTACAACCAGACAACATCCATCAACTACGTATCGGCATATGACCCAGCCGTATACAACGTTATGGTAATGGGTGATGAAGTTTGGGTAGAACCCAAATACGTCAGCTCATTGTTCGGGACATGGGGCTCAAACAGCTCTGTCAATCTCAACATCAACCTCGGTTGGGGTTGGAACCATTATTGGGATCCCTACTGGCATTGGCATACCCCGGTTTGGGGTGGTGGTCCTCACTATTGGGGAGGCGTACACCATCAGCCCCGAAATGTCGTCTATGGCAAACCGGGGAACAGCAACTATCGACCGTCAACCGGCTATTATCCTAACACCGGTTCAGGCGCAGGATATGGCGGTGGTGGCACCTATCGACGCCCAGGATCTTCCAACTCCCACATCACAACCGGAGGGACTCGCCCTGCTGGATCCAATCCAACAACCAGTGGTGGCACCTCGTATCGTAGAGGATCTTCCGGTGTAACCATTAACAGTGGATCATCATCCTCTACTCCATCATACAACAATAACGGCACGTTCCGCAGAACTAATACCACTCGCAGTTACAACAGTGGATTCTCTACTCCGTCTGGAGGTGGGTTCTCCAGTGGCAGCAGAGGTGGCTCCGTTTCCGGAGGTTCAACCGGTGGAGGTGGCGGTTATTCCGGAGGTGGCGGAGGATATCGTCGTTAATCCCTATCCTTTGAATGTTGCTCCCATACATGTTGGGAGCAACATTTAATTCTTTCGCAAACATTCCACTGACATTGCTCATTTCACCTGATACCGATTCCTTATCACAGATCTGAACTATGAAAAAATATAAATTTCTGGCTTTAGCCATAGGCGCTGTCTCTTTTGCAACCATCACAAACGCACAAACCCCCTCTCCAGAGGTAATGCTGCGATTATCGCAATACAACTACTCATTCGGGACAGCCCGTAGTGCCGCATTGGGAGGTGCTTTTACCTCATTAGGTGCAGACCTCTCTTCCATGGCCATCAACCCGGCCGGACTGGGTATGTATCAAAGCTCCGATGTCAGCATCTCCCCGTCTATCACCACCGCAACCATTAAAAGTGCATATGGAGGATATCATGCAGAGGATAACAAAACGCAGTTCTCAATAGGAAATCTGGGAGTAGCTCTCAACGTCTATCAAGGGAGCGGGACTCTCACCAGCATGACTTTTGGCTTTAGTTACAACAAATTGGCTGACTTCAATAATACTTCCTTTGCATACAATAACGGGATCGGCAGCTCAATCACCGAAATTTTCGCCGAAAGAATGAATGGCGTACCTGTCAGTATTTTCGACACGGATGATCCCTATCAGCCATTTCGTCAAAACCTAAGTATCAGCCAATGGGGCGGAGGTTTAGCTTATCAGACCCGACTGCTGGAAGCCATCAATAGCAATCAGTATTCTCCTTTCGGCCCCACAGCAGACCACCCGGATCGGGAAGGGGCCCTCTCCGAATTGGCGACCATGAATCCAGCCATGCGCAGAATCATGAGTGGAAGCATCGGAGAATACGACTTCTCAGGAGGGTTTAACTTCAACAATATTCTCTATCTGGGTTTCACCGTAGGGTTGCAAACAATACACATGCACAATGAAAACAACTACACCGAAACCTATAACAACAACGAGTACAACCTGATCTCCATGAACTACATCCAGCGTCAACGACTGGATGGAACCGGAGTCAACTTTAAATTCGGTGCAATCCTGCGTCCAACACAAAACCTGCGCATCGGCTTGGCTGTACATACGCCCACATTCATCAGCCTCGAAGAAGAATATATCGAATTCATGGGCGCTGAATATAAAAATGTTACTCCGGGAGGTCTGATCGATTCACCATACGCCTTAAATAACTACAGCATAAATACGCCGACCCGACTTTTAGCCGGTATCTCCTATTCGATTCCCAAAATCGGTCTGATCACATTCGATTATGAACGCGCTTGGTATAACGGCATGCGACTGAGAAACACCGGATATTGGACGGTAGAAGATGAAACAAAACAGATGGTGAAAGATATGTTCCAAGCTGCAAATAATTTCCGGGCCGGTATAGAGTTAACCCCTCTGCCCAAATTCTACCTGCGTGCCGGTTATGCCTTGTACGGAGATTGCACCCATACAGACATCTATGCCACCTCTGCCAATTGTCCTGTGATCAAATCGTATGAAAACTATTCGGCTGGCATCGGATTCCGTTTCGGACATGCCTATCTCGATTTCGCATACATCTACACCGATTATAAATACCTCGGTGACGATCTGTTCTATTACAACGAACCGGGTATGGAATATCCGATCTCATCCGGAACGATTGATTATACACAGAATCGACACACTGTTACCATGACCCTCGGATTCCGATTCTAATTTTCTCGCACCAATATTGCAAAACGAGGTAGCTCATCTACAGCTACCTCGTTCGTTTTTGTTAAAAAAGCTCCTATGTTCATTACAGATTGGAGCATCTTCTCGATGCTCCATGTGGCCAATTGGGCATCTATTCCCAATGAACATATGAGAGACACATCAATATCATTGCCAAATCACAATAAGCAAATAATTAAGAGACCTATGAAAATGTTTTCCACAATGTATTGCTATTGGTCAATCTATCGTGAACACAAACGGCAAGCAACTTACAATAAAAAGGGATGGATCAAAACCCATCCCCATTGATATCTCTTTACACATATTATTTATTGCACCACACCGTCACTAAATCTCGACCAGATTATTTTTAATCGCATACACAACTAAATTCGCTGTGTTCTTACACCCTGTCTTTGCCAAAATATTGGAACGATGCTTGTCTACCGTTCGTTTAGAGATAAAAAGCGAATCGGCAATCTCACTATTCGACTCTCCACGGCATATATGCAACAAGATCTCCGATTCCCGCTGTGACAACTCCTCAGGACTGTCCTCCGGAACCGATGAAGGGGTAGATTTCAGGTTGCTAACCAAATTAAACAACAGTTCTTGTGAAAAATAACTTCCTCCATCCACAACCGTCTCAATCGCTGTTACCACCTCCTTTATCTCGGAATTCTTCAAAATAAAGCCCTTCACGCCAAACGAAACCATTTTGAAGTAATAATCCTCGTCTCCGTACATCGACAAAGTAATAATCTTCAACCCGGGATAACGCTTCAAAGCCTCCTCTGCCGCAACAATGCCATTCATCCGCGGCATCTCAATATCCAACAGAACCACATCTGGTTCAATGGTGGGCAACATCGCTAAAAACTCCTCCCCATTGGACGCCTCCCCAATGACCGTAAAACCTTCGGTCGCATCCAACAATGTACGCAACCCGTTGCGAAACAACGTGTGATCATCAACCACAACGATCTTGCACACTTTTGCCATAACTATCTTCTCCCTCTCAATTCAAATTCGAATATCGATCTTGGCTCGCATTCCTTGATTCGGACAGCTATCAAAATGGACCACACCCTTCAATGATGTGACCCGTGAATAGATATTCGACAATCCCATGCCACCTTTTTGAACAGACTGCTCCACATCGCAACCACATCCATTATCCTCAAATTGGATCTGGATGTGTCCTTGTTTGTACTGTACAGATAACTGTACCTCTGTTGCGCCGGAATGTTTTAAACTATTATTGATCAACTCACAAATAACCCGATACAAAATCACCTCAATATCCGGATCAAAACGTTCTCCTTTCAGATTTGTATCAAATCGGATATGCATTCCCCCGTGAGGTAACTTATTGATAAAATTGGATACGGCACGAGCCAAACCAAAATTATCCAGCAAATGAGGACTCAAATTGGCCGAGACCTCCCGCAAACTGCGAATCGCCTCATCCACAACATAAGTCACATTGCGAAGAATCTCTTGATTCTGTGCACTCATATCCGAAGTCGACAAGGCTGAAACAGACATCTTGGCAGAAGAAAGCAACGGTCCCAATCCATCGTGCAAATCTTTCGAAAAACGCCGACGCTCTTTCTCCTCTGTTCGTAAAACAGTATTCAATATGCGACGCTCCGAAATGCGTCTCTGACTCTCGGTCCGAGCAATATAATTGAGCAACTTATTGACAATTAAAATACCTACCGCAAAACAAAGCGACACAATAATACCCAGCCAAACAAAAAACTCTTGCGGAACATGCAACTCCTTCATGTGGGTAATTTGGACATACTCACCAAAACGCAAACCCGCCAGGCCAGTCAAGGCTACCGTGAACAACATCCACGACAAATTGTATTTGGTCTTGCGAATCATTCCAATCGCCACCGTAGCTGCTCCTAACTGCAGGATAATCGAAATGATCAACAATATCTTAATAACCATAACTCACCCAAATTAACTACTCAAAGTTAACAAACTATCCCTGTTTCCCAAAATCTCTCCCAATTCTAAAAAATAACAGAGTCGATCCTATTAGGATCGACTCTGTTATATCATACTCCGGGAAACTCTTCCCTTTGTATCTAAATACTCTTCTTAGAAGCCAACTATTTGGCTGATCCGACTTTTTTCTCTTTAATACGAGCCTTCTTACCTGTCAGACCACGCAGATAGTAAATACGTGCACGACGTACAACACCACGTTTGTTCACCTCGATACTGTCAATGTGAGGAGAGTACAACGGGAAAATACGCTCTACACCGATACCATCGGAAATCTTGCGAATAGTAAACATTTTGGTCACACCATGACCTTTGATCTGAATGACGGTACCGCGGAAACTCTGCAAACGCTCCTTGTTACCCTCGACAATCTTGTAGGTTACCGTAATGGTATCCCCGCTCTTGAAAGAAGGAACCTCCTTCTCGGCCCACATCGAAGCCTCAGCGATTTTGATTAAATTGTCCATTGTTTTGACTGTTTAATTTTAGAGTGGGAATATTACGGGCCCCTACGTCCTCATAAGAGATTCCTGCACTTTCGGAGTGCAAAGATAGCGCTTTTCGCCGAAAAAACAATTCTTTACCGAAAAAACGGACGTCCCCGGACCGGGACAGCCGGCATATTCCGTACAGGTTGCGCGCCCGCAATCTGCACGTCAAGCGAGACGGCCCGTCACGACAGACTTGACCAAAACAAGCAGGAAACGACCGCTACGCCGGAACCCGGCCCCGAAAAAATCAAGCGGCCGTTCAGCCATCGCGGACGGAGAACACCCCT
>QRFC01002103.1_pt1 | contig 15218 bp, 10 predicted proteins | sample 1861061 | NCBI WGS metagenome assembly QRFC01 (sample SAMN09711282, study PRJNA482702) | Human gut metagenome, whole genome shotgun sequencing project.
ATATCATTAAATTCCTTTCAAGAGTTTAATATACGTCATAAATATTCGTCCATTCAATAATATAACTCATACCGCGAAAAATGTCAAGTGTTGTTATGAACAAATGTGCCTTAACCCGAAAAAATTTTTCAAACATTTTTCCGATATAAGGATATAAGGAGCAAGCCGCGGCTCACTCCTTATCCGTTATCTTATTTATTATTTTCGATAAATCTGTGCAGGACTGCCGCGATTTCGGCTCTGGTCGCATTATCATTCGGATTCAGCGTGCTTTCGGTTCTGCCTTTTATCAGACCGCTTCCACACGCATACTGCATAGCACCGATTGCATACTCGGAAATACTGTCAAAATCATTGTATGAAAGTATGTTCGTATATTCATGGGCGGTCGGGGACGCCCGCCCCTACAGATGTGGTATACATTTGATTTAATAAATCCACCGCGGGCGGTCGGGGACGCCACCCCCTACATCGTCAATGCTCGCTTTGCTTGCTCGAATTTCATCACGATAAAATTCATCGCCTGCTCCGCGGCGTTTCCTCTTCCCAAAAAATTCGGGTATAGCCCTCATTTTTCGGGAACCCTATATTTTTCGCACACGTAACGTTTGTTATCCATACCACATATCAAAAATAGCTGACTTTTATTTTCTTTCCCATTTGCATCAGACACTTTGACAAATCCTCGACAAGGTTCATTTTTATATTAAAATTAATGGGAAGATTCGGGTTTTGGTGCGCGGGATTGACCGCTCGTCCGACAAAAAAGTTAATGTCGGTCGCTTCCTCAAACAAAAGTCGGCAAATCAGTGACGCACCGTCACGCTTATATCCCCAGTGCGTATAGCTTTCGTTATCCTTTAGATAATCCTTGGCGTATTCCAAAACCTTATTTATCGTTATCACGCCCTCGGTCACAAGGTCAACGCCCTCTATTTCGGCTATCGGCGGCACATCAGCGCTCTCGAATTTAAGGCTTGTCTTGACTGTCTTATGCAGGAACTTTGCCGCAATTGATGACGTTGTTCCGCCGCAGACGATATGCTTGCCTTCTTTTGAAAAGAACAGCGACATCATACGGTTTGCGTCATCTCTGTTTGACGGCGGTCCGAACAAAAGATTCATCGGCGCGCGCTTTCTTATCTTTACAACACAGGCGGTTGCGTCATCACCCGGCTGTTCGCCATAGAGCCTGTTCACCTCATCGATGAGGATTGTCGCAAGGGTTTTTGACGTAAAATCATTGACGGTGAGCGGCGCGAGGAACTCGATAATATCATCTCTGTTCCAGCCGAAGTTATACGCAATTCCGATTCCTGCGTGGGGACAGCCGTCACTCATCGCGACAAAAATACCCCCCTCTTTCAGGCTTATCTCTGACTTATAGACCTTTTTGCCGTCAATATTCATTTCCGACTTGGGATAGTCAAAGTTCTCGTTATCGCGGAACATTATCACGTGAGGATTATCATATTGGATAAGCTCTGCCACTTCGTTATTGATAAGGTGAATTATGGTAAAAGTCGAATACGCAACGCCCCTGACCGAGCATATCGGAAGAGTCGCGGCGATTGTCGATACACATTCCTCAAGGGAGATACCCTCTGCCATCATCGTTGAAATAATTTTTGATGTAAGGGTCGATAAGATACTCGCCTTTACGCCGCTGCCGAGGCCGTCGGCAAGCACGATAACCGTTGAATCATCGCCTTGCGGCACAACGTCAACGTGGTCGCCGCAAAGCTGTTCGCCATAGTGGTTTATGCTTTTATATCCTATATCCGCACATAAATTATTCATCCTCTATTGTCTCCTTTAATTTTGTCAATGCAATCTTTGTTTCCGCCGCCGTTTCGCCCAAAAGCGACGCTATATCCTGGACGATGCGCATCTGTTTGTCAACAACCTTATCCGCAATTTCAACCGTACGGCGGCTGATTTCCTCTTTCTTTTCTCTTATGTCCTCTTCGTCCGTTATATCGCGCATTATACATATGATAAGGCGGTATTCCTTGTCATAAAGGATTGTCTGTTCAACATACCGACCGTATTCGGCGAGAAACGTCTTTTGATTCCTTATCGGCTTTCCGCTCGCCAAGACCTCCATAAACGGCTTGGGGTCAAGCACCCGAACGACCAAATCGCCCATTATATCCTCGGCGCGCCTTAAATTAATGATTTTAAGAGCCGCTCCGTTTATCTGCTGAACCTCTAACGCCTCGTTCAGAACCATAAGCCCGTTCGGAGTGTTTTTGACAATCGTGTCCGAAAAGCTTTCGGCTTTGTCTTTGAGATACGGCAGACACATCGATATTTCCGCCTTGCCCTGGATAATCGCAACCGCTTTTTCGCGGCAGGTATTATAGCCGCAAGAGCCGCAGTTTAACTCATCGGACGGCTTGAACTTGCCCATTCGGCGCAGCACTTCGTTTATTTCATCGTCTGTCGGGTCTTGAAGCTTTTTCTCTATCACCGCGAACGTCTTTTTGAGTTCAAGGCTGTCGGGCTGTTCGACTTTAAAGTCGTTCTTACCGGCAAAGTCCGATACAGCCATATAATCCATGACGGGCGAGCGGTGGAATTTCTCCATAACGGGGCCGCCGACACAGCTTCCGCTGCACGCCGACATCTCGATAAAGCATTTGTGAACCTTTCCGTTCTCGATGTCTTTAAGAGCCTGGATACAGTTCTCAACGCCGTCAATCGCCATATATGTATAATCGGGGTTGTCCTGTTTCATCGTCTTTAAAATTCCGCCCGTTGTCGGAAAGAACCGCGCGCGGCTGTTTTCATCGCTGTCGGTTTCGGGGGTCAATTCAATACCCTCGTCTTTGAGCCATTTCGTAAGCTCATCAAACGTCAAAACCGCATCAACAATTCCCTCATAATACTGTGCCTCGTCCTTTTTGGCAACGCACGGACCGATAAACACCGTCTTTGCCTCGGGAACGCGCTTTTTTATATCCATACAGTGCGCCTGCATCGGTGACAGGACGTTCGCCAGATACGGAAGCTCTTTCGGAAAATATTTTTGTATAAGCAGGTTGACCGAATGACAGCAGGACGATATTATAACATCGCTCCCTTGTTCGTCAATCATTCTTTCATATTCGTTTTTGACTATCGTTGCGCCGACCGCGGTTTCCTCTGCATCACAAAAGCCGAGCTTTTTAAGAGCCGTCCGCATTGAGCCGATACCGACACCCTCATAATTTGCGATAAAGGACGGAGCAAGGCTGACATAAACGGGCGCTCCGCTTTGGAGCAAGACTCTTACTTTTTCCGTTTCGTCAACGATTTGCTTTGCGTCCTGAGGACAGACAACGAAACAATGTCCGCACAGGATACATTCGTTTCCTATGATATACGCCTGGTTGCCCGAAAACCGTATCGATTTTACGGGGCAAAAGCGAATGCATTTATAACAATTCTTACAGTTGGATTTTTTCAGCATAAGACAATCCGCCATAAGCTGTACCTCCTTTGATTTTTTTAATTTAACGTTATTCCGTGTAATTTGCGCCGTTTGTGCGTATGGTCGGGCGACCACGCGGGGGGCGATGGTTGCCGGTGGCAACCGCTTATCGCCGACCGTAGCGGTAGCGGAGACAGGCACGGCGGAACAGGGGACGGCGTTTAATTCATAATATTTTATATTTTTGTTCGGTTATCCCCATTACTTTAAATCCGCGCAAGCACGTTCTTTTCAAAAAACTCGTCCACATTATCGGGCGATACCGAAAAGAACTCATCGTCCGCCGTCACACAGACTCCCTCTTGACATCTTCCCATACAGAACGTTCCCGATAACTCAACCTTATCGCCGAGGTTGTTCGCCGCAATCAACCGTTGTAACTCCTCCACGACCTGTCTCGAACCCTTGATATGGCACGACGAACCTATACATACTGTCACTTTCATAATAAATTTCCTCACTCTCTTTTAATTTTGTTTATCTTGATTTATATTAATTTTTATATATTTTATCCGCAAAATATGCCGCAAAAGCCCCTGCGGTGGAAACGTTCCGCCGCCGAGGCTCTTTTTATTCACTCATAATCGACAACGTTTATCCACGATTTCAAAAATTCCCGTTCTTTTTCGTTGCCTTTGACAAGCTGTGCCGCCGCAACAATCGGCATCCATTTTTTCACATATTTTAAATCCGTTTCGCTCTTTTCGCAAAACGCTTCCAAATACTTTTCCGCCGATGTTATTTCGCCGTCAAGCCAAAACTTTAAATATGTCCTCGCCGCGTCCGCAGACGCGTTGCCACAGGTCGCGTGCGCCCAGTCGATAATGTACATCTCGCCGTCATCGGTAACTATTACGTTTGACGGATTAAAATCACCGTGACAGAGCTTTGTATGATTCGGCATCGCCTTAATGCGCGCGTGCAAGTCATACCTCACCGTTGCCGGAAGGTCGGTTTGCCTTATCCGCTCATTCATTTTATCTTTGAGTTTAAAAAGCTTGGGGCATCTGACCGAATGCATTTTAAGCTGAAGTCCGACAAACGTATCGATATATTCATCCCTTTTATCGGGGTTTTCCCGTATAAGCTGTGCCATTGTCTTTCCCTTGACATAATCCGACACTATTGTCCACTTTCCGTCAAGAACCGTAACAGAGCGCACCTTTGGAATATTCAGCTCGGTCTCTTCGATCCTCGCCAGATTCAAGGCCTCGCTCAATATATCCGCTTTTGAAAAGCCCTCGCCGAAAACCTTCATACAAAGGTCGCCGTCATGATATACTGTCTTGTTATTTCTCACTGCAATAATTCTGTCAAGTTTCATAATTCGCACTCCTTACACAAGATATTTCCTCGCCTATGATAAATTAATGCTGCTCAATCTCTGCCTTCGCATACACTTTGCCGTCCAAATTCATCCAGCTGAAAACTCCGTTTTCATAGGTCATACAACTGTTTTCGCTGTTCTCTTTCGGGATAGACACCGAACCGGGGTTCATATATGTGATTTCGTTGTTCTCGCGGCACGCGGGAATGTGCGTGTGTCCGCAAAGCAGTATTCCGCCGCGTCCAATCAGCGGCGGATTATCCTCGCCGAATATATGTCCGTGGGTTGCGTATATCACCGCGCCCTCGGTCATAATCAGGGCGCTTTCCGACATAACCGAAAAGTCGAGAACCATTTGGTCAACCTCTGTGTCACAGTTGCCGCGGACGCACAAAATCTCATCGGCAAGCGGATTGAGCATCTTTATTACCTCTTTCGGCGCATAATCCCTCGGAAGGTCGTTGCGCGGTCCGTGATAGAGTATATCGCCGAGCAAGACAAGCCTTTCGGCGTGTTCGGCGCGGTATCTCTCAATCATCTTTTTGCAATAATACGCCGACCCGTGTATGTCGGACGCAATCATCAGTTTTTTTATCGGGCTTTCGGTCGCTTTTATATTATATCGGTTCACGTTATTCTCTCCTTAAATTCATCGTCTGTGCCGTCTGTCGGAATTACAGTACCCTATGCCATTTATTCGTTCACTCGGGAGGATAATATCCGCCCCTACGGATTTTTACCCGAATTCACAAAAATTAACTTGTTCGTAAAATCGTGCCTATCGGAATATCTCACGCTTAGAGCGGCAAAGCTCGGTGATAAAGATATTGTCCAATTCCGACAGGTGATAATCGTTCCGATGCACCATAACGTCTTTGTATACCTTTGTGTTTTCCGCACATTTTACCTGCACAAGGTCATAGCGTTCAAGCAATGTCCGCGGAATCGGCGATACCCACATAAATGTCTGTGTGTTCCGCGCCATAAGCTCGAATTGGCTCGCGCGTTCGTACACAAAAATCCGCCGCCGCATATCGTCCGAAAGCTCCTCTTTTTTGACCGCCGCCATTGAGAGTGACGGCACGAACGGGTCGGCGTGGGCAATCTCGATATAGTTTTTCAAATCCGAAAACGTCACTATTTCCTTGTCAACGAGCGGACACTCCTTGTTCATCGCCAAAACATAGCTGAAATCGGTTATAAGCTCATACGACAGACCTTTTTCCTCAAACAAATTCTTATAGAATTTGTCAAAATGCTCGGCATAACGCACGATTCCGAGCTTGAACTCGTTTTCGGTTACGTTTTTTATCGTCCGCCGTGAATTTGTCTCTTTATAAAAAATCTCTGCGTCGCTCAGCTTGTTCACCGATTGTGCAAAGTTCGCAAACGCGTCCGAGATATAGCTTGACCTCGGTACGGAGATTGAAAATTTCTTTTTGTCGGTCGTACTTTTCTTGAACAAGCCCTCAACCTCATCGACCTGTTTCAAAATCGATGTTGCATATCTTAAAAACGTTTCGCCCTCGGGCGTGACAACCATACCTTTTGCGCTGCGTGAAAATATTTCGACACCGAGTGACGCTTCAAGTTCTTTTATCGCGCGGCTCAAATTCGGCTGGTTCATCAAGAGAATCTCTGCCGCCTTGTTTATCGAGCCGCACTTTGCGACCTCAACCGCATATTTCATATGTAGAATATTCATACCCTCACACCCAATCAAACATTTTTTGACAAAATTATCCGCCGCAATCCGCCCCGATATTTCTCGGCGCGATTACTTTAAGCACTCTTTGACAAATTTATTTTTTCGCATCTTTCTTCTATTATACTAAATAAATTCGTCGTTGTCAAAGATTATTTAAAAATATTCGTTCATTTTATGTTCGGGCATTCCGTGCGAACCTCTTTTTATTATATTTCGGTCGGTTTATCCGAACCGTCCATAACCACCGTATTTGTCGAAAGCATAGGCTCGTTGAGCGAATCCGCCGATTTTAATCAAAAAATTACTTGACAAAGCGATGAATCTTGACGCTCTCGCCGAAAGGTTTCATATTTCAAAGCAATGGCTTATATCTCAGTTTAAGAAATACACAAATTCCACGCCTATGGAATATCTGTATACAATGCGGATTCAACAGTGAAAAAACTGCTTGCGAACAGCACCTTGACCATCGGCGGGATTGCCGAACGATGCGGTTTTGAAAACATATATTATTTCAGCAACAGTTTTAAAAAGTACACAAACATTTCACACATACAGTATCGGAAAACTTTAGGTTATAGATAAGGCGCAATATACTTCCGCAAAGCCCAATAGGTTTTGCGGAATAAAGGAGCGGAAGTCGCTAAAAGCGACGCCGTATTTTTGAAAAAAAATACGGCAAGCCGTTTGGCTTGCCGCGACGTGGTGCGGCTGAAGGGACTTGAACCCCCACGTCATTGACACCGGATCCTAAGTCCGGCGCGTCTGCCAATTCCGCCACAGCCGCAAATTCTGTAATAATGCAGAATGAAAAGTGCATAATGCAGAATTATTTGTCCGCAGCCCCGCATTCCACGTTTAGCATTATATCACAATTTCGCTGCGGTGTCAATTATTTTATAAAAATTTGTTTATTCGGTCGGCGAACTCGATACAACTTCAGCGCAATTTCTATGCAACTTCGGCGCGCACCCAACCCGAATCCTATCGGAATTCGGGCAGGTATTTTAACGATTGCGCACACTTTTTGTACCGCTTAAAATCAATCGTCTCTTTAAAATGCAAGTAGTGATTTTCGCCGCTTATACTCATATCGGAATCATCCGAATCCTTTATGCGCCACTCAATTTTATAAAACTTATTCGTACTCGGCGTGTTTATCGTCCCGATAACATCCGCTCCGTTTGCCGAAATTTCCGCTTCGCCCGGCAATACTTCGGCATTCGTTTCGGCATCGCAAATCTTATACTCAAACCGAATCCTTGTATCATAATCATTGACCGCATAAAATTCAAGCCGTCCGTCCTTTTCGTCCGCCATAATGCAAAACCGTTGCTGTGCCGCTTTTATATAATAATACGCGCGCTTTTTTTCAAAATAATAATCAACAACCGCGTCCGAAAACTGCGGCCAGCAATCCATTATATTCCACCATATTATGCCGCCGCAATGCTTCTTGTTTATCCTGAACTTTTCGATAAAATACTTGTCCGCCTCGGCTTGAGAAATCTGGCTCATCTGTACAAACTCGTCCAAATCCTCTGCCCCTCTGCCGAAAAGATTCTTTATCTGTTTCATCATGAGCTCAACGCGATACACATATTCGCCCTTGGGATATTCGGGTGACGTGCAATGCAAAATCCACTGTTTGTTGTCTTTCGGCGGCCACAAATATTCTTTATCGATAAACCGCTCTATGCTCGCCCTTGACGGACATCCGTGATAGCCTATCTCGCTTGCAAAACACGCCTTTGTACCCTTGTAATACTCGCCTTTGAAATAATCCCTCGGACCCCAAAGATGCTGTTCGGTTGCAGTACCGCAGCCGCTTTTGTAAACTTTGGGCGAAATGTACGGCGAACTCGGCAAATACGGGCGCGTTCCGTCATGCGAATTTATCACACGCGGCAGGACCTCTCTCGTGAGGACATTAAGCTCGCGGTTACACGAGTACATCTGCATCATATCGCACTCGTTGTCGCCTGCCCACAGGCAAACGCACGCGTGTTGGCGCAGGCGTTTGACCACCGCCTCTGCCTCTGTTTTTAAAAGTCCTTGCATTCTCTCGTCACGGGGATATGTTCCGCACGCCATTGCGAAATCCTGCCACACCATAATTCCGTATTCGTCACAAATATCATAAAATATGTCATCCTCGTACACACCGCCGCCCCAGCACCGTATCGCGTTACAGCCGCAATCGGCAACAAGGTCCAAAATATCCTTTATCCGTTCTCTGTCCTTGCTGTGGAACATATCAACGGGAACGTGATTCGTTCCCATAACAAACACGGGTTCGCCGTTTATTATGAACCTGAATTCGCCGTTGCCGCTCTCATCAACCGTCTCGGTGTTCAAAAGTGATACGTTTCTGTATCCGAACCTGAACGTCTTGTAATCGGCAACTTCGCCGCGGCGGACAAGCGAGACCGTCACGTCATACAGATTCGCCGCGCCCTTTCCTCGCACGTCCCACCTCTTACAGTTCTGTATCTCAAAACCGACACGGTTGGCGACAAACCACGGCTTATGCACGATATGGAAAGAGCTTTCGCCGCACTCTGCGTCAATCGCTATTTCATAATCGTCAAGCCTGTCGCGTCCGATGTCGATTATGTATCTCAAATGTGCCGTGCCGACTTTTGTTTCGTCATTGTAGTTGTCCGCAATAAGATAACATTCCTTAATTTTCGGCCGGCGCTCTTTGACAATGTAAATCTGCCGCCAAATTCCGCCCGACACCGCCCTCGGCGCAATATCCCAGCCAAAGCCGTGCGCCGCCTTTCGGATATACGCCGCCTCATAGCTGTATGACATCGTTCCGACCCCGATTGAATCGGTGTACGCCCTCGCCTCAATCACTGCAGGCTTAATATGCACAAAAATCTCGTTTTTGCCGCGATTTAACCCCTTTAAATCAAGCATGTGTCCGATAAACATATTCTCGCAAGAGCCGATTTTTTCACCGTTTAAATATATATCCGCAATGGTGTCGATTCCCTCGGCACAAAGCCGAATATCCTCGTTCGGCGCAACATCCTCGTTCCAATCAAACTCACAGCTGTAGAACATATGATAATATTCGTATTTTCTAAGTTCAAGACAGCCATCACCGACATAGGGGTCTTTTGTCAAGACCCCCGCGTTTAACAAATCAAGCTCAAAGTTACCGGGAACGGAAGCAGAGATGAGCGGTTTATCCGCCATCTCTGTATCTTTTATCGATGTATATTCAAATCCCGTACCGTCATCCTCGGCATACGAAAGCTTCCAATCATTCAGTATATTGAATTTCTCGCACGCCTTGGATTTTACGGTTCTTGCTTTTAACAAACCAAAATTATCACTCATTTTTTACTCCTCTTATGTCGCATAAATCAAGTCTTATTTTTTATAGACAACCGCCGCCTGAATCGTTCCCTGGTTCATCTGAACGATAATAATATCCTCGCTGTTCGGCGTTGTTTTATAATCCTTTATGTCTCTGTAGTTCCCCTTGTACACCTTATCGGTCTTTGAATCTTTGTCATAGAACATAAAGGTTGTCTGAGCGGCGTTTATTCTCTCGTCCGTCTTTTGACCCGTCTTATAGCCCCAGCCGATAACGCTGTCACCCTTTTCGCTTACATAGCCGTAAGACAGCTGGAAATTCGAACCGTAAGACGATGCAAAAAGCGAATACGTTTCGTTATCGTTTGCCCAGCCGATTCGCTTATTCTCGGACTCGTCATACAACATTTCAATCGCCGAAATTCTTCCGTTATACGCGGTTCGATAGCGTATGAGGTCACCCTCGCAAATATCCTTTGTGCTTACGTTTGTCTTTTTGAGCGATTCGTCATAGACCTTGATTGATGAATTCCGACCCCTTACCATTCCGTTGATTTGGCGGTATTCATCGCCGTTTTCGTCAATCGCCTCGAGGTTTTCGCCTACAACAAACATATTCGAATTGAGATAGTCATTGTTCTCGCTGTCGTCGGGGTTGACCCGATACACAACCGCATCGGCAAACTCGTTCTCGCCCTTTGCCTTATAGCATTCGAATTTAAAGCTTACCGTGCTGTTAAAGCTGCCTTGTTTCACAACCGAAAATTCGCTCTCGTCCGCCGAGTTCACATTCTCATCATCGGGAACGCAGAAAAACTTTGTATCGGACGACAAAACAAGGTCTGAATCTATCCTAAAATTATACTTTATCGAATATGACTGTCCATCCTTTACTCTGTTCAATGTAACATTGGGGTTTTCCGTGCCCTCGTTATAGGTATCTATCTTATTTATTTTCCCGTCCGTGTTCACGCTGTAACGTATAACCTGCGGCTGTGTTCCGCCGCCGGGGATTGCCGCAAGCGCCGCACTCGCCGCGCCGCGGTAAGACGAGCCGTCTATCTTGATATTATCGGTCGATTCGGCGGCTATCATCTCGGCGTTCGCGCTGAAAATCTTGAATTTTAAAGTATCCGCGAATCCGTCATCGGCGGTCTTTGCCGCAATGAGATAACCGAGCGTCATTCCATCCGAATCCGTTACCCTCGCGTGTATTATATGCCCGAAAATATCCGAATAAACACACGCGGTCACGCCGACCGTCAAGGGCTTTAACACTCTGTCTTTGTACTTATCCTCTATGTCATACACGGTCGAGTCAATCGTAATCGTCCCCTCACCGCCGTTTATCGCGGTCACGATTCCCTCGCTTGAAACATTCGAAACGCTAACATCTATCCTCTCGCCGTTTTGTGAGGCATAGACATTTATAACCGACTTGGGCGCGATGTCTTTAAGCTCAACCTTGTTCGCCGCTTTGTCCCTAATATTCACAATATCGAATTTATTAAGGTCGATAACCGTATCATCGCTTTCGCTGTACAGAACCTCCGACGTTGAATCCGCCGACTTTAGCACAAACGGCCTGCAATCATAAATCATTACCGCGTCATATGCGCCGTTCGTGGTCGAAATAAGCCGAATATAGCCGCAGGTCAGGTTTAAAAACAGGTCGGTTATATCATTTTTGGGAACGGCGTTGTTATAGATTATGACCGCGTTTGATACGTTCACGGATTTGAGGGTGTTTTTGTCGGAATAATATGTGATATTTCCGTTTTGATACCCCGAAAAATCATCAATATCTATCTTCATTTCTTTTTGAGATTGGCTGTCGCTCTCAAAAATATAGAAAACATATTCGGTCTTTTCGTTGTACAAAACCGTCACTTCGCGGCCTATAAATTCGGTGTAATCCTCTGTCTCGCCGTCAATTCTGCATTTTGTGCCGTCCGCAACAATCGAATTTTCGTCCGATTCGACATCGAATTTTATGTTTACGCCGTTCGAGCCGCTCAAACAGCCGCTCACATAATCCAGTCCGTAAAGCTCTTTTAAAAATATGTTGTCATACGATTTTTTATAAGCGGTGCTGCTGTCCTCGCCCGACTTGATCGATGTCGGAAGGTATTGCGGCTCGATGAGCGTGTTAAACAACAGTTCAGCCGCCGCGCCGAGCGTTATCTCATCACCAGAGCCGACCGAAATTCCGTCAAGCAAGTCGCCATCTTTTGCCGCCTGAATATATCCGTAAGGATAACCGCCGCGCGCCTCGGCGAGCGGTGTGTAACCGAGAGCCGAAACGACCATTTTTATTGCTTCTTGGGCGGTTATGTTATTGTTCGGATAAAAACGGCGTTCTGAATCAACGCTTATTATCTTCATCTCGGCAAGCGCATTGATGTACGGCACGGCATAGTCATAATCGGCAACGTCCGAAAAGTACCGCACCGTTGTGCTTTCGCCGCTCTGTTTCAAGAGCTTGCCGAGGTTATACGCAAAGTCGCCGCGCGTAATCGGCTGGGCATAAACCGCGTCCTCTTTCTCGCTCAGGATACCGAGTTTTTCGAGCGCATACGCCTTTGACGGCTTGGTTGCGGACGTCTCTGCCGCGGCGCTCGGCGCATAAGCCACCGTAAAAAATACCGCGAACACCGCCAATAATGCTATAATTCTTTTTATGTTCTTCATACCTTTTTGCCCCCTATTCCGAAACGGTATAAACGCCGTAAATTATCTTTGCCGCTTCGGCACGCGTCAGATAATCGAGCGGCGCAAAGTTACGTCCGTCAACGCCGTTTATTATGCGGTTTTGAGAAAGCGCCCCGACAGCCTCTTTGGCATAATCGGATATATACGGCGCGTCCTCAAAGGCAATATCGCCGAGTTCCTCTTTTGTCATCAAGCCGCCGCTTATCGCCGAATTATAGACGATTGTCGCCGCGTCCTGTCGGGTAATATTCTCGCCCGTTCCAAAACGGTTGTCGCCCACGCCTTTTATGATATTGTTGTTATACGCAATCTTTACATAACTCGCGTACCACGCGTCATCGTCAACATCGTCAAAGCGGACATCCGCCGCCGTTCTCGAACTTTCGGGAACAAACGCCAAAACGACCAGTTTAACAAATTCCTCACGGGTTATGTTGTCGTTCGGACAGAACGTGTTTACGGTCTTTCCGTTGATGATTCCGAGCTGTGCAAGCTCGACAATCGCGCGTTTTGCCCACGAAACATCATCAATATCATCAAAAATATCGGGGTTCATCGGTTTGGGATTATCGGTCGGGTTGGTGTAATCATTGCCGAACGAAGTGGTCGAATTGCCGCGGCTTGAACCGCCGCCTCCGCCGCCGCTGCCGCCCGATGTGCCACCGTTGTTATCCGATGTGAGAATTGCCGCTTTCAGCTCGGAATAACTGTTATACTTATTATTCATCACGCGCAGGCAATCGTTTTGGGTTATCGTCCTTGATATGCCAATCTCGGCGGCAAACTCATTCAAAACATCCAACACATTTACATATCCGTCGGGGGCTTTGACCGTTGCCAGAGTGAACTCGCGATAAAGCGCGTCAAAAAATTCACTCTCGGTTGTACAGCCGTTGTTTTTAAGCGCATCCGTAACTGCGGTTTTAAACACCGTATTCACATACTTTCGCGTATAAAAATTCTTTATTCTGCTATTTTCAAGTCCGAGTTGTTTGTCATATTCAAAAAGGTCGGTGACCTTTCCGTCAGACACCGCCGCGATTATAACCGCGCGGTTATAGCTGTCGATTGTCTTTGACTTTATATCCGCGTCCGAGAGCGAAAACTCATCGCTCTTGACCCAATTATACAAAACCTGTGCCGCCGCACGGGTCAGCTCGAATTCCGAGTCAAAGCCGAGGGCGTATTTGTTATCTTTGCATACCGTGATAAGCTCGTCAACGCTCTTTGCCGCCGCAAGCTTTTCGAGCGCAAGCTCGTTTTCTTTCGGATTGCTGTATACCACGTTTTCGGTTATTATACTCTCGCCGCATTCGCACGAGATACAAAGTTTGTATACTCCGCTTTTTGCACTGTCCTTTAACTCAATCTCGTCCTCATAAAAACCTTTTTCGCCGCTTTCGACCTGATACCGATACGCAATAATATCGGTGTAATCGTTCGGATTATCGGTCTTTAAAAGGTCGTCAAAGCTCTTGTCGGGTGCCCACAGGTCAACGCCGACAATCCTTCCGCTCTCGCCGCATTTTGTGTTGCCGCTTATGTAAACGCCGTTGCTTCCGACCTGTTTTGAATAGGCAAAGCACGCCGTGTTAATGCCGCCCACACAGATTACCGCCGCCAGGGCGCAAATGCAAATCCTGCTTTTTTTCAACATACAATCCCTGTTCCTTTCTGTTGTTAATATCTCTTTCGGCAAGGCAAGATACACCTTGCCGAAAATTGCTGCTCTTATTATTTCGCCGCGCCGCAAATCAAGTCACAGCTTGCGCTTTGCGGCTGCATTGCCGTCATACCATTCCAAAGATATGCGCGGATTTTTGTCAGGTCTTTGACCGTCTCATCGTCTATGTTAAACGTGCATACCGCCTTTGCATACTTGCCGTCCGCGGAGGTACCGTCAAGGCTTATCATTCTGTAATCAAATTTGTTAAGCATTTTGTTTTTATAAACGCCCGATGAAAACGCCCATTCGTGTTTTGTTCCCGTTGTGTTTATGATAACAACCGAGGTTTCAACCGTATCGCCCGATTTAAGGGTTTCGGTCGCATAATTTTCGCCGTCCGACTTAACCGAGCCGTTCACCGATATTTTCATCGGTTCTATAACAAACTCGCCGTTTTTCTCCGCCGTGATTTTGTGGGTGTATGCCTCTATCGCTTCACCGCCGCAGGTCACACCGTCAACCTTTAAGGTATATTCGGTGTTTGCCGTCAAGAACTCGTTTAAGTTCATAATATAAACGTTGTTCGCCGTCTCGCTCAAAGCACCCGTATACCCTATTGTCTTTGTCGGGTTTGCCGTTTCGTATAATGATATATCGGCATTCGATACATCGGGGGCATCGGTGAACGAAATCGCGATTGTGTCCGCAAGAGTTGTCGTTTCGCTCGCCGAGCCATAGGCGATACCGCTGTAATCCGAAAATCTCACCGCGCTTATTCCCTTTGACGATTTAAACGGCGTGTATTTTACCGAAATATTGTCGAGTCTTGTATCGGAAAGGTACGCCTTTTCATTCACGGCGAATCCGATACCGCCGATTGAAGTATGGTCAAAATATGTTACATTATTGTCCGTATAATCAAATCCCGATATTGGTGTTACTCCCAAAAGTTCGTAATTATTGTTATTTTTAATATAAGTTTCGATGCGGTTCTTGTCAA
>QRFC01002113.1_pt1 | contig 15153 bp, 31 predicted proteins | sample 1861061 | NCBI WGS metagenome assembly QRFC01 (sample SAMN09711282, study PRJNA482702) | Human gut metagenome, whole genome shotgun sequencing project.
TGATTCTGCTATTTTATCGCCCAGGTAATCGTCTATGCGTGTGCATATCTCTATCGTTTCCTCTCTACTCATTTTAAAGACCTCCCTATGCGTGACACATAAGTTTCTTACAACATTATACCATATATCAGTTCATAAAAACACAATATATTATCGTATTCATGCAACATTATTGTATATTTTTACCGGCATATTTCAGCCGGCAAAAATCTCAATATTCAGTTCTTCATGTTAAAAAAATCAAAAATGGCTCTTAATACTCGTCCAATTGTTAGCGGAATTATGGAAAGTATCCAAGCAATGATAATAAGTAATATTATCGGCCATAATGCTACCTGTGCCAGCGTATCCATCTCATCTACAGAATCATCTTCTAAGAATCCGGCAAATACGCATCCGATGAACGCATATATTATGATTCCTATAATAATCTTCATTTTTTCACACCTTCTTTCATCCGTTAAAGTTCAGTTTAACTCTGTATTTGATACAATCTCTTTGACTTTTTTCTCATAAAATTCTTCTGAAATATACTCTTTTCTACTAGGAAATTTACTATCTGTTAAAACCGCATACGCTTCCGCCCAAGACAGACCTCCTCTTTCTGCCAACCTGTCTAATGTCTGTCCGCAGTGATTTTTTAATGCTTGTTCTTCGTGCGGTTTGATGATATCGTAGGGAATATATTCTTTGCCCTTTTTCGTCATAATCGGAAATTCTTTCATATACTACCTTTCGTTCAGTTTATATGTACATTCGCCTACAATTACCGCCCTTGCAATGACGCATAAGTGTATCATCTCTTATCTTTTCAAGATAATGTTCGCTTTGCTTGTTTGAACAGTAATAGCATAGATTTTCAATATCGGTTTTTTTATGACTGCAAAACTTGCAATTTCGCAATTCATTTTTTAATCTTGCCATTGTTTACCTCATTAAAATTCTAAATATGTTCAGTTTATAACATTAAATATTACCTTTTTTCTTTTCTTCCATGAGCAGACTTAACAACTTGTCTGCGTAATTTCTCAAATCACTCTTACTAGGAATTTTGGAAAAATCAAATCCTATCTTTTCATCAAGATATGACAATATGTCCTTACTCTTTACATGGTCTATTTCTAATACATCACATAAATAATTATGTAGTGTAATTCTGTGCTGTTCTAAGCCATACAAGGCAACTGCGCCACCATCTTTCATACTTTCTATACACCATACTTGGTGTAAATATTCCTCACATAAATTTAATGCATTCGTTCTATCCATTTTTTTACTCCTCTTTTAATTCTAACTTTACATGCAATTTCTAATATATTCTTCCACAGCAGTTTTTGCATTTTCAGGCTCACAATAAATCATGCAACCGCTAATAGTGCTGTCTGCAATATCAGAGTCAGTTAAGTCTGCACCATTTTTTTCAAGCCATGAATCCAATTTCTCACACACATCCAGCAACTCCATTGCTAACCTTTCTCGTCTGTCGATGATATTCTGAATTTTCTTTGGAATTTTCATTTTTACCTCCGCTAAATTCTAATTTAACTATTTTATCTCCTGCTCAATATTTAAGTTTCTAAACATTGCGCACATCACATCCACAACAATACTGTTTCCAAACTGCTTGTAAAGTTGCGTGTTGCTATTGACTGCTGCCATCTTGGAAATATCTTCATCAGATACTCCCATCAACCGTCCGCATTCTCTTGGTGTCAGCTTTCTGATACGGTACTGCGTAAATACTTTTGAATTTGCATCTCCATGCGTTCCGGCAATCAGTGTGGGAGATATACCACTATCGGAATAAACCGTTCCGCACTGAGAACCATCATTTAAAATCTGACCTACCTTTTCAATCCGTACAATCTCTTGATTTTGTGCGGTTAGTGTAGGGCACGTATTCCAATTATCTTGCACTCGCCCTCTTCTTGTCTGGCTTTCTGGATAGCTTGCGTCAAAGCATCCACCAACTTCACATTCAATAGAACCACTTTTTGTAGCCTGCTTAATCAGAACCATATTGTCCTTCTGCACACTTGTTAAACAGTTACTTGTGCCTTGCATATTTATTTCTAACCTCTGTTCCGTTGGACTTCTAGTAGTTCTATCCGATGGATTGTCCGGATTTCTGCCACGCATGGCAACTATCTGACTTTCAAGTATTTTCGGCTCTTGATTACCACCTTGCATTGTACTCAACGTTGGACTACACCCCCCTACATCATAAATTCTGTTGGTACTCTCAAATTTTGCTTCAAGAGAGCCTAAAACATTTACATCTGCCATAACTACTCCTAAATCATGCTTTTCAGCTTTTACACACCTTGCAATCGGATACACACCTCGTTGAAAAGCTGCTGTTACTTCTGTGTATATACTGCCTATTACTTCCATTCAATCACTCCGTTACTCCCATAATTATCAAACCCTTTGTAATCCATTGCTCTCAATGTTGTTGCAATATCAATTTGTTTATCTAATGTTGCTCCTTGGTCTTTCAACAACACAGTTTCCGACCGACCTTTGATTGGATATTCCTCTGTCTTGTCTTGCTGTGATACAGTTTGAAACAGCGCATTCTTTTGGTTCGCGAATTGTTCCGTCAACGCAAGTCTGATCCTCAGGATTGTGCTGTGGCAGTGTTCCGTTGTCAATAAGCTGTTTTATCAACTTTTCAGCCTTTTCATTGTTGATGTAATATTTCTCATCCACATCATCTTCAAGGTAATCTTTCAATTTCTTTTTGAGTTGTATAGGTTCCGGAAATTCATACGAATAATTACCCAAAAACGAAAACATAAAACAGCGATTTCTGTTTTGTGCCACTCCATAATTTTTAGCGTTTAAATCTTGCCAATAATTCGTGTAACCTAAGCCTTCTAAAAAATCCAACCACTTCTTGAAATCATCAATATTCTTCTTCCCATGTACCTGTGGAACGTTTTCCATAAATAATATCTGCGGCAATTCTCCATTACGATCTCGGATTTCCGTCAATATTCTCTCAACTTCCCACAACAGACCGCTTCTTGTACCGCTACCCTTAGTCATTCCAGCTTGTTTTCCTGCAACCGATAAATCGGTACATGGAAATGAATAAGTAAGCAAGTAAGTAAATACATCCGTGTCGCAAATATTCAAATCTTCCGCATGAACCTTGGTTATATCCATTGTCGGAAAATCTGTTCCATGCACTGCGTTATAGCTTGCTATGGCATACTTATCAAATTCTACAACTCTATAATGTTCAAATTTTGCACCAATTCTTTTCAGTGCCATTGCCTGCGAACCATATCCGGCAAACAGTTCAATTAATCGTATAGGATTTGTAATACGGATTGGTTCACGTATCATGTCAAAAATGCTTATCTGATTCTGACATTCGTAATCAAACTTATCTAAATCACTCATTTTTTTCAAGGAGACCGCATATGCTTCACTCTGGCCAGAGTCTCGGCTCCTTTCTGATCTATTTATTTCAAATCTTTTCTCTGATTTCTTTTACAAGTACATCATCGTCAGAATATGTCTCTGAAAGTTTAATTGCTGCGGCTTCAAGCAGTTCTTTTAAATCTGCTATGTAGTTGATTTTATTTGCTTCCACAACAGCTTTTTTGTCCACGACTTCCGACACAAGTGTATCCAATGGGAGCAGTTCTTCGCGGCTTTTCAAAATCAAATCCATCATATTCTTTGGAAGTCCGACTTCATCCAGACACTTTTTAAGGATATCCTGTGTAAGTTCGACTTTCTCTGATTCTTCCTCCTGATCAGCACTTCCATTTGCGATTAAGGTATCGTCCAGAACGCTATATATTTCAACGCAGATTTTATTATTTTCTTCATCATCTTCTCCCAGCACATCATTTAAAATGTTCTGGAACACTTTCTTTTTCTCTGATGCTGTCATTTTTGCCTCGCAACCAAGTCCAGCTTCCATAAATTCAGAGTGTGGCTCATTCGTGTTTTTACTGTAAAACATCACAGAATGGATGTCGGTGCTTCGGTCGGTAAATGCTGGGAAAATAAAACCTGTATCTGGCATCCCGACAACCCAGTCTCTGATTCGTGATTCAATGCGGTTTTCGTCCTCACGATAACCAAGCCCCGGCTTTGTCAGATTTACCGGGCAGATTGCACACAGCAGGTATTCGTAAACTTCTTCTGATTCATCTAATTTGTCATTGTCAGAAGTTTTGGTTATGACATCGTAGGCATCGTGGAAAATCAGAATCAGATAATTTCCAACGTAATCGTAACTGTCAATAATCATGTCATAAAAAGTATCAAGCAGATCATCATTTTTCAGTCTGCTTTCACGCAGTCCCATTAGAAACTGTTGTCTGCCGCCAGTGGCTTCCTCTGCAAGTGGAAAGTCCAACTCCAAAAGATTGTTTCCAAGTTTTCCGGACAATGTCTTTTTCGCAATGTCAAGATATTTATAATATTCTGCATCGTCCAGATTTAAAAATGTCTCACCGATTTTTGTAATTTTATTATGGTCAGCGTCTACATAGCAGCCGCACATACGAGTGAATGTACAGGCTTCCTTTTTAAATCTTCTTTTAATTTCTAAAACATCCTTTTTGTTCATAAAATTTAATCCTCACTTTCTTCCTCTTTAATCGTTTCGATTTCTGCGCTTAAATTCCTGCTCATGGCAGATAAGATTTTTACAATCATTTCGCTTTTTGTCTTATTATCAACCTCTCCGGCGGCATTCTTTTTCGCTTCCAGCTTGTCCCGGTATTTATCGTACTGTCTGGAATTGATATATCCAGCTTCGTACCAGCCGAAGATGTCATCATTTGAATAACACTTTTCGCCTTTGATCGTCACGAAAATCTCATTTACCTTTTCACGTTCTTTTTCTGCTTTGGTCTGATATTTATCTCTTAGCTTCTGTATTTCTTTTCTGATTGTCTCCAAGGCTGTTATTTCTACATTGCTCATTTTTACACTCTTTCCGGTTTCTCACACCGTTCAAATTTTATTACCAACACCCACGGATTAGCATTCCATCCGTAGCGGTCAAGGTCGGATTTCTTGATGGTGGAATCCCATACATCAAAAAAACCAAGTGCTGTTGATGTATAATCGAAACATCCATCTGCTTCTGCATCATCGTCTGTCATATCCTGCAACCGCTCCACCCGTACATCCGTAACCTTCAGCCAGATTCTCGACGCTTCTTTCGGCATGTGGATTAATGGATGCCAAGTGCCTCTCCAACCTTTAGGTCGAAGTTCTCCATCAGCTTTGTAATAATAGATGGTATGACCACGCATATGACCTGCTTCATTGACTGGAAGTCCGCACCATGTTTCCCGGACATACAGGATATCATCTGTGTGATATGGTGGATTCCATCGTTTACTCAATTCTTCCTCTGTAATATCGTTTGGAAGTTTAAATTCTTCTCCACATATTTCATGTGCTGTTCTATTTGGATATCCCCATGTGTCAGAATCACTTCCTGCGAATGTGTAACACAGCTTTGATTTAGGCTGTGGCTTTACCAACCGTCTGGTGCAGGTCTTCCATCCGTCCAGAATTGCCCGAACCATCTCTGTATTGAATAAAATCGGCAATACCCTACTCATCCTCCGCTTCCTCCGTTTCTTTCTTCTGGCAGTAATACACAATCGGATTGCTCGCATCACAGTCGCAGTTATTCCATTCGATATCTTCTAATGCCCTCTCTTTTGCAATCTGAATGGCTTCCGCTTCTGTATCAGCTTCAATGTCATCATAGTCAATCGTTAATTGTAAACCTACGCCCGCATTCCACTTAGCCATCTACTCCACCTCCTTTTACAATCTTAATAGCCTTTTCATAGGCTATAAGCATTCCTAATTCCTTTGGTTTATCATTTATAATATCATCGAGTACCCTATTTACTGGTACAAGGCTTTTCAGCTTTTCCAACTGCTCCACAACCTTGTCCGGGTCATAGGCGATCGTCTGTGCATCAATCTTCTGCGCTAACGCATAGAACATATCATCACTACGTTTCTGTGTAAGAAGAATATCCATAAACCATTGTTGATATAATTCTTGCTTTAATGTCTCCGCATCAATCAGTCTTCCCATCGTTCGCCCTCCTGTTCCAATCTGTAGTTGCTTTCGTTCGCTCGTCTTTCCCTGTTCTGATTCCTCCTTCCTGATCCATGTACATCTCACATTCATAGCTTTTTGGAAGTTCTGTTCCGCATTTCATACATTTGATTTTGAACATTACCCCAACATCCGAATGCAATGGCTTATTTCTAATGGTTAAGAACATTGCTTTTCCACCGCAGAACGGACATGGCTTAAGGCTTTCACTCATTCTTCATCACCTCCAAAACTAAATTCAATCCCATCGCTCCAATCGACACCTAACTGTTTACATTTTGCTCTCGTAGATGTACCTCCAGAATGACTGGTTCTGAAAAGAAACAGTTCTTGAACGATACTAAAATATGACATTCTATAATAAAAGCGTTCCTCTTCGTCCAACTCCCTAATAGCATCTTCACCATGCACATATTCGTACCATTCCTCGAACTTTCCGACCAACTCCTGCATAAGGCTAATGCAATACTTCAAGATGTACTTTTCATCGTGGCTCTCCAATTCTTTCTCTACAATCTGTTTCTCCATCGCCGCCCGGCATTCTTCCACCGTGCCGATTGCGCGGTACTGCTTCAGTTCTTCCAACCATTCAGCAAGTTGCTCATGTTCGTTTGCACATATAGTATTGCCATATGTAATGGCTTCTTTATCAACCGATTCTGGAATATACGCATTATCTTCGATTAGTCTTGCTGACATCTTTTGGCATTCAGCTACTTCTCTTGCGTGTGATATAGCTTCATCAATTGTCATAGTCACACCTCCAACAGCTCCGGGTTATCAATCATGTTGCCGATCACTTCAAAATTCTCTGAATCAAAATCATCCAGTTCCTCGTAGTAATCACAGCCCGGCTCATTCGTACACCATCCGTTTTCGTGCCACACGACACGCTTTCTCGTCTCATCTTCTGGAGACTCATCATCGATATGCCCTGAAAGAATGTCATTCTCAAAAATCCGTCTGCCGCTTTTATCATTAAGTCCTGTGCACTGGCAAATAGTTGATGGGTCTATCTCGTAAACAGCTTTTTTACTTGCGAAAACCGGTTTAAAAATAAGCGGTCTTCCTGCAAGTTCATAATAACTACCAGACATCCATTCTCCGTCATCAATGCACTTTCCACGGAATAAATATCTATCTTCCATCCTTTTCCTCCATTTCTTTCAGCTTGGCTTCGGCTTCCTCACGAGTAAAGAATACCGATTTATTAATTTCGCAAATGCTGCAATGTTTAGCTATGCTTTCACGTGTGTAGTACGCCTTATCACTACAATTCTCGCAAAATCCTCTAACACACATTCCAGACCGATTACTTTTGTTTTTTCCGCAACAATACTCGATGGAATACACTGGTGCATCTTCACTGATTGGCAACCGCAGAAGTAATCCCTGCTCCTCGGCATCCTCGTAGTCAGCTAATTTTTCTGCGGCTGATATATAGTCATGTTGCTTTACCCATACACCAGATTCTCCATCTGGAACATTATCGATTCTTTCTGTTAATCTCTCCATGCTATTCCTCACTTTCTGCCTTAAGCCAATCCAAAACACATGATTTGCAAGCCTCTTCAGGATGAGAACATTCCTCTACGCCCATGTGTTCTATGCAACTTCCAAATAATACTTCTGCCAGCTCTTCATCCGTCATGCTTCTGATCCGGTCTGCATTGGTCTGTGGTGATGTCATAATTTCAAAGCATTCATCTTTCCAAGCTAAAACATTTTCAAGCTTGTATGAGCTGTAGCCGACATTATAATGATTCTCTCCAATTTTCTTGTACTTGATTTCATAATACGGATCTTTATCTATCATTGTTACGATAATTTCTAAGTCTGAAACCTTAATACGTTCACCCTTTGGTTTCTTCGCCATGCTTTTCATACACTCCATCATATTTCTACCTCACTAAATCCGTTATTTTAACAGATACCCCTTTATATTTACCGGTGCGACAATACTCTGCGGTATCAAAAAAACAAATGCATCCATCGTCTTTTTTTTCAAGTGCTATGCTTACACCATTGCTTACCAGTGTATTTTTTAACAACATCAGTACCGCTTCTATCTCCTGCTTGGTTTCATCTGTCATTTCAACTTCACCTTTCTCTTTCTGCCTTTCTTCTAAAACTTGTCGCACATCCCAATCGGGCATCCACGCCTTAATCCGGTCTTTGAATAATATCCACACATAATCTCTGTCTGGCTGTGATTGTACGAATATTTACATTTCCGGCAGTATTTTACGCTTGTCTTTGTCATTTCTCCCATGTTAATAATCCTTATTTCGCCGCTTTTCCTGTTACAATATCCCAATTTTCATCCTCAATAAACTGATTCCGAATAATCTCATCCGTCAGATAGTGTTCCTTACTCTTTGGCTGCTTGCGCCAATAGGAATCAATGTAATAGGCAACCCAATTCATAAATTCTTCGATTTTGGCATTCGAAAAGCGGTAAGAATCTTTTAATGTCGGAATTGTCAGATACATTGTGGAGGCAAGCGCGCTCTCGATATTCCGATCTGCGCCAAGCACTGCCCGTCCATTTTTTATATCTGCCATATACAATTTTTTTGACATTGGGATTGATTTTACCCACTTGACCACATCAATTTTCTTTTTACGGCAATATGCCATCATGCTCTCGCTCGTTACCGCTTCGTCATCATCGTCCTGCCAAGATTTCCGACGCTCAACGGTTTTGCTATAAAAATTCGTGACCTGCTTAAACGTCATATCAAACTTGTCATACAAAATGGCTGTAAAAATATATCCCATGTGATTCGCGATATTATCTCCTAACTGGCATTTTGCTAATTCCTGCTTATAAACACTCGATGGAATCACCCTTTTTCTCTGCTGTACGCTATGCATTTGTCCACCTTCCTTTTAATTTTTATTTTTATTTCCGCTCGCTATCACTTTTTCAATGATTTTCTCCTGCATCCGCTCTGCGATATGATCCCGGACTGATTCTTCTGGAAATGCGATCTGATATGTCCGCTCCTTAATCCGGTTCGTGATCCGGTCATCATAGGATATTTTGTCCAGTGGATCATTACTCGTGAAAATCGTTACCTTTTTGTTTATGTAACGCTCGTTGATGATCTGGTACATTTTGTCGTTGATCCATGCCGCCGGTGCTTCCACACCAAAATCATCAATGATCAAAATATCCGTTGTGGAAAGTGCATCTAAAAGCTGGCTTTCACTGCCTGCTGCATCCCTGCGCCATGTATTCTTAATTTCCTGCAGGATGGTCAGTGATACTGCAAATTTGACTGTGTATCTTTTCATCAGCTCATTTGCAATCCCGGCAGCGATCCTCGTCTTACCGCTTCCCTTTGTCCTCGACCAGATATACAGTCCCATGCCTCTTTCCTTCTGGCTCTCAAAATCATCCAGATAGGTTTTTATGATTTTACAGGCATCTGACACCATCTTTTTACTTTCCTGCTTCCTGTACACATCCATTCGAAACGATCTCAGATCCATCCCACGGAATGCCTCCGGTATATCTGCGAATCGCAACCGCCTTGACATGACCGCTTTCTCACGGCACTTACACGGTACTGCTATTTCAACTCCGTCTTTTATTTTCAAGATCCACTCCCGACCTTCGCAAATTGGACACACATCAGAATCCTTGGAAGTCTCCGGTGTCTCCGCATTCCTGCATAAGTTCGTTGAGTGATTTTTCATGCGTTCCAGTATCTCTTCCAACTGATCCATCGTTCTCTCCTTTCAGGTACTGCATAAACAAGTTTTCTCGTAAAAAGTTCTCCGGCTTTTTAATATACCGCTCTGCTGTTTTCTCCCGTCTGCATATATCTGCATAATTCTGTGCGGCCAATACCAGATCATCTTCCGGTACACCATCCAGTACCGCATTGCAGTATTCAGTTTCAACAAGACAGCCAGTGCACCGTTTCGGATAGATCGCGGCAAACTCTGCATACCGTTCCACGGGGGATATAGGGGGTGTATTTTGTTTATGTTTATGTTTATGTCTTTGTTTATTAATAGGTTCACTTTGTGGTTCAAACTGTGGTGCAATTTGCAGTTCACTTTGTGGTTCATCTTGTGGTTCATTTTTACTGTAATTTTGAACCACAAGACTATTTATTTTATATTGTGCCGCAAGATTACCACCGCGCGATTTCCATTCGATGAACCCATCTGTAGCAAGTTTGTTTCTCGCTCTCTTTAATGCTGATGCATTTAATCCAGACCGAAGTCCAAGGACTGACGAGGCTACCGTAAACGTATCTGGCCACCCTGCCTTATTCGCTATGGACATTAGCGCATGCCATAAGGCGATTGCAGTGTTGGGCTGCGGGTTTAGTTCGAGCCTGTCGTAAAATGCTTTTATCTCAGCTAAATAGTTCAAGTTTCCACCTCCCGAATCCGAACTTCAATCCGTGGATTTTCAGCATCTATACGAAATTCATCAGAGAATCCACAGATCTGCTCCCAGCCATCATTTTTTAATACATGGCAGTTAACTAATGCATCCTGGATCACTTTTCTGCCGAATGACGATATATTGTCCAAATCACGCCTTTTATTCTTTTCCACCCACAGATATTCCATAAATACTTTTTTATTGATATTTACGTCTCTCAGGCACTTTCTGATGCACACAGAAACAATAGCTTCATTCTGCTTTTTCATCTCTCCGCCTTTATATCTGCTTGCCTTATCCGCACGGATAAAATCATTCAAGTTATCCAGTCGTCCCGGTATTATCAGTAGGTACTCCAACTTCTCGCCACCTTTCAAATGTCATTTTCATGTTTAAACGTTTTTTCAGTATCGCTCTGGCACGGTGCAGCTCTTTTGATAGATATTCATCCAGTTCTTTTTCATCTACTGGATCTCCCGGAACTGGTCTGTAATATCCATTTCCAACATTGATAATGCAGTCATCCTTTGTATTTGCTGTCTCTATCTGCTTTCGCAGTTTTCTATCTTCAAATGGATTATAGAGTCTCGGTAATGGTTTCAAATGTCCGCAGGGAATGTCATTTATTGTCTTCATTAATCCCCTTTCTTCTCCGGGACTAAACCCGGAGATAATAACCAGCTTCCAATAATTCGTGATATATTATTTTCTGCATGAATAGGTTTCTTTCTGCCATTTGGCAAGGTGTTTCAACCCTATAAATCCTTTACAACAATTCCATAGACCTTATACATCTCTCTGAACCGGATCACTCCAAGGCTGTGTGCCAGTGTGTGGTGTTCTCTGCACAAACAGATTTTTTTATAACTGGAATCATCTACTTTTGTCCTGTCATTACCCATTCCGATTGCATCCTCATGATGAATCTCTCCATCTTTTCCGCAGATTGCACATTTTTTGTGTAACAGGCAGTAGTAAAGATATCTTCCTATGTCATCTGTACGTTCTATTGCATTGTCAGAAAGCGGTATTCCGTTCTCTAGGGCAAATTCCAGTATCGTGTTGATAAATTCCCTCGCTGTGTCCATAGAACAGTTGGAAAGACTGAAATACGCATCACCGGTACGCATCATATGCTGATACTTCAATATTTCTTTCATTTCTTCCGGAAGATATCCTGTCCAGTCCGCAATATCTCTGATGGTGGCGTATGCCTTTTTTCTCTGCTCTGCTGATATGTGCCTACCATCATCAAACCTGATCTCGGCATTTCTAATTTTCTTTCTTTGGAACATGTCCCCAAGCTTCAGATCTGGAACAGATACAACCAAGTCTGTTCCGTCTTTCTGCTCTCGGTATTGGTTAATCTTTACAAGTGCGTGCATTAGTTATCAACATCCTTTTTTCTGACATCATAAAGAAATACTCTGCGTTTCAACGATTCATTTCTAATGGATAATGCAACGATCTCACCATCTTTAATAATAATTTGTTCAACCTTGAACTTATCGTATGTGCTCCACTTATTATTTTTTTGTATAAGTGCAACATCCTTTGCAGGAATCCATATATATGGTGCAGTGTAAAGTTCTCTTCCAATTCCCCAGTTAAAGCAAGCACGCTTGAAAGAATCCGATGCCTGTCCTTTTTCTTTTTCCGTATATGATTCAGTTCCTACATCCTGCTTCCATACCCAATGATCGCCGTCTTCTGCCGGAAAATTAATACCTACATTGCAAAAGAGATTTCCATTAATTAACTCATGTTTTCTCTGCCATCTCTCTGGTCCTACAGATTCGTCCAGAATGCGCATATCACATCTGGCATCTTTATAAAGTAAAAGGCTGCAACCTTTCTCATTTACGGTCGCCACTCTGGCATCAATCTCTTTTTCTGTTAAAGCTCTAAATTCCATTATTTCTCCTCCACAATTCTGCTTGCCCACATGTCAGCAAAATGTAACAACAGATACAATGGCGTTTCTTTACCGGAAATATCATATTTAAACGATCCATACAGTCCATTATGCCAAAGGATAGCCTGCTCTTCTTCCTCTGTAAGCTTGATGAATCTTTCAGCAATCGCAATACTTCTCACTTCATGCGGAATATACAGAAGTTCTTTATTTATCTCATATGGTTTTGCTTCTGACTGTACCAATGGATATTCTCCATTTTCATCCTTTTTCCGGCTCTTGATCATATTAGGTACATAGTTTGGTTTTCCATAATCTCCCATCTTTCCAAGATCATGTAGCAAAGCACAAATGATAATGGCATTATGTGCTTTATCTGATAAAATTTCTGGTCTTTGTGTCAATAAAAATGAAATATCCTGCATGATTATAAGAACATTCCAACTATGTTTTGCTAAACCTCCCTCTTTTGCCAAATGGTTAGAACCCGAACACGGAGCCGCAAAAAATCCATCATTTTTCATGGCTGCAATTAAATCTTTCATTCCATCTCTTTCTGTGGACATAAGTTTTTCCACAATTAAATCTTCAAATTCTTCCATCTTTCTTTTATCCTCTCTTCCTCTGATTCAATATCTGCCATCTCTTCACGTCTGGCTTGTTTCTCATATAATCTGTGGCGGCGTTCTCTGTCCCTCTCGTACTCTTCGAGCATATCGAGGCTGTCCGGTATGTAATCATTCATATCTGTGAGAAAATCCCTCCCCATCATCGTCTGTGTTGGTAATCAGCTTCCTTGTGCCATACACGAATTCACCATGAATACTTCCATCGGTATGCCATGAGACTTCACCGGCTTCTATGCCTAAATCTTCCAGTGTTCTTTCAAATTCATCCAGTGCGTCCTTGAGTATTCCTAAATCCTTCCATGTCAAACTAGGCGCTGCCATTTAAAAATTCCTCCATTTCCATCTGTCTAAAATCTGTAGATAAAACCATGCATCTGACCGCTTTCTCACGCTATTGCTTCATGTACTGCTCGTCCCGGCATTCTTCACACATGTTTCCTTCGCCGGGATCTAAACTGCATCCACAGATTCTGCATTTTCTGTAAATCATAAAATCACGCTTTCCAAAAATTTAACTATGTGTTACAATAAACGCAGAAATACTTTTGTATTCCTACGGTTAAATAGCACCTGCGTTCGCCAAAACATTCAGTGTGCTATTTTTTTGTCCTCAAATTCCCCAAGGAACTCAACATCAGCGTCAAGCTTGTCTTTCCGGCGGATCATGTAAAAGTATGCTTTCCGCTTTTCTTCCCGGCGTTTCTCCACATCCATGATCGCAACTCCGACAAGTGCAACCACCGCACCAAGAGACATTGCAATCAGCAAAAAAACATAATACGTTCCATCCGCATCGAGCATTCCACCAAGAAACACGATCACAAGTCCAATAGATATAAAAACTTTTGCCACATTTTTCATGATTTTTTGTTTTCCTCTTTTACGATCTCGTAATCACATTTGCTGGAAATTTTTATTTTTTTATTTTCGCTGTCTCTGGCGATGGAGTTGCCCAACATATTCTGCACCGTGGAGTTGCCCCACATATCCTGCACCGAGGAGTTGCCCAACATATTCTGCACCGTGGAGTTGCCCCACATATACTGCACCGTGGAGTTGCCCCACATATACTGCACCGAGGAGTTGTCCAACATATTCTGCACCGTGGAGTTGCCCCTCATATCCTGCACCGTGGAGTTGTCCAACATATTCTGCACCGTGGAGTTGCCCCACATATCCTGCACCGTGGAGTTGCCACTCATATCCTGCACCGTGGAGTTGCTCCTCATATACTGCACCGTGGAGTTGCCACTCATATACTGCACCGTGGAGTTGCCACTCATATCCTGCACCGTGGAGTTGTCCATCATCGCTTTCACGTCTTTTAGCATATTTTTGACTTTGCATCGTTTCAACCTGTAATATCCACTGCTCAGTTCCTCGATTTCTTCATCAATTCTGACGTGTTCTTTCCACCAGTCCTTGACAGCTTTTCTAAACTCATCAAAATATCTATCCTTGTCGTTCTCGAACCATTCTGGCAGAATGTCCTGATCCACGTTTTCTTTCCAAGTGTCTGGATCTGTCCACCACTCTTCGTTAGGTGGTAAAAGTTCCACTCTCACGAAAACACGCATTGCATTTTCTATGTTGTCCTCAATTCCAAGGCTTTCCAGTAAATCACTGTGGCTGTCGTTTGCTCCCTCTGCTATTACACAACGATTTTTCAATATCAATCCGCTTTTAAATCCGCACATTTTTCTTTCTACTCTCTTTCAAAAATGAATCTAATTTCGGTCGGAATATCAGATATGTGTGTCTGATACCGTCTGACCTGTTGCTACACCATATACACACTGTTTATTCATGATACCTTGTCCTTGACCACAAGCTTAATTCCTTCCTGTCTTTCGTAAATCTCTAACAGAATGTCCATAATCTTGGCTTTCCTCTCTGGTGTAATTTCCATGTCTGCTTTGTTCATAGGAATCTCCTTTCTCATTATTTAACGCTCCCACACATGGCAATCTGCTTGTCAACTTCCGACTGTTTCTTTGAGATTGCCATACCATCCGCAACACCGAGAATGTAGTTGAAGTTTTCTTTGTCCAGCTGTGATACTGTTTCAGCTAGTCTTGTAAGG